>Ga0209061_1000130_pt1 | contig 251795 bp, 199 predicted proteins | sample Coa_R1_10_FD_187157 | JGI IMG/M metagenome (GOLD analysis project Ga0209061, IMG submission 187157) | Surface soil microbial communities from Centralia Pennsylvania, which are recovering from an underground coalmine fire - Coalmine... | ecosystem: Environmental > Terrestrial > Soil >... | reverse complement strand
AAGGAGACGGTCGCTGCCGGCGAGCCGGGGGCGGCAGTGTCGGTCAGGTAGAAGTTGCCGTTGAAGGCGGAATTAGAACCGGACAGAGTGACAGCCTGGTTGTCGGAGACGTAGACATTGCCGGTGGTGCTAGGCGCGGCACCGGCATTGGCGGTGAGCGTGGCGGTGCTGACGTTGAAAGGCGAGGAGCAAGAGGCGCCGATGGAGCCGCCGGTGGCGCTCAGGTTGACGGAGCCGCCGGAGACGGTGATGCCCATGGCTGTCTGCAAGGAGGACGCCGAATTGGCCTGGAGGCTGAAGGTATTGAGCGCCGTATTGGGGCTGGCGATCCCAAGGTTGGAAAAGCAGCAAAAGGCCGGGGAAGCATTGGAAGGATTGATGACGGCAACAGTTCCGCCTGCCGTGTCCTTCAGGTAGACGGAGCCGGACGGCGCAGACGCCGAGATGTTGGCGGCGGAGAAAGTGATCGGTGAACCGCTGGCACCTACGTCTTTGTTGGCGGAATAGAGTACTACATTAGTAAACGCACCTATGTTGCCCGAAGATGGGGCCGTTATCGAGTTGTTCGCCGCCAATGCCAGGGACGTACCGGAAGCGCTCATGTTGGTGAGATTGATTTGTCCGTTAGTGCCGGATGCGTAGAAGGTTATCGTGCTCGAAGTGACCGACGAGCCGGAGGCAAAGGAGATGGTCGCGCCTGGAGAGGCGGGCGCAGCGGTGTCTGCAATGTAAAAATTGCCATTGCTGGCAGAGTTGGAGTTGACAAGCGTGACAGCCTGGCTGTCGGTGATGTAGACATTTCTGGCGTTGACGGTCAATACCGGAACGTTGAGCGGCAAAGGCGAGCTGCAGCTAGAGGCGATGTTGCCGGATTGGGCGCTCAAAATCACGTTGGACCCGGAGATGCTTGTGCCGGACCCGATGGCCAGAGAAGAGGCGGAGTCAGCCTGAAGGCTGAAAGTGTTCAGCGCCGAATTGGGATTGGTAATGCCCAAACTGGAGTAGCAGCAAAAGGCCGGAGACGCAGTGGAAGGGTTGAAGATGGTGACAGTGCCTCCGGCAGTATCGCTCACATAGACGGAGCCGGACGGTGCGGAGGCGGACAGGTTGGCGGCCGAGAAGGTTATCGGCGCGCCGCTGGCTCCGAGATTGCTGTTGGCGGAATAAAGCAAAATGTTGGTAAAGGTTCCGAGATTGGCAGGGGAGGATGGCGCGCTGATTGAGTTATTTGCAGCGAGCGCCAGGGAATTGGCGGAGATATTGAAGTTGGAGAGATTGAGTTGAGCGTTGGTGCCTGATGCGTAAAAGGCGGCCGTGGACGCGGAGACGGAAGACCCGGAGGCGAAGGAGATGGTGGCAGACGGTGAGCTGGGAGCGGCTGTGTCGGCCAAGTAGAAGCTGCCATTGTAAGCGGAGCTGGCAGAAGAAAGGGTGACTGCTTGATTGTCGGAGATGTATACGCTTTGCGTGTTGGATGGCGAAGAGCCGGCATTGACGGTCAGTGTCGGCGTGCTTACGTTGATCGTCGCGGTGCAACCCGTCCCGATGGATCCAGTTGTGGTGATGTTCAAGCTGGTTCCGGTTATGAGACCGGTGCCGGTGGGATCGGTCAGGCTGCCGTACACGGTCAACACTCCTGCCGATGATTGCCCAGAAGTATTTTGGAAGTTCAGCGTGCCGTCGACGATGGCGTTTGCGGGGGAGCCGCTGCTGCCTACAGTTAAACCTCCGGTCAACTGAACGTTCATTGTCACGTTCTGTGGCAAGTCCAAACAGTTGCAGCCGCTCGGGTTTATGTTCTGGTTGGTGAGGGTGAAGGTTCCTCCCACCCCTTGTCCGCTGCTGTTGATCTCCAGCGTCTGGATGCCGGTGCTTGCCTGGAGCAAGGCTATGATCTCGGCCGCTGTCAGATTAGTTAGCTGGTTAGGCACGGTCAGCGTGGTGCCATTGCTCAGAACGAGCGTCAGCTCGCCGGGCCCCGTGTATGAGTTCGTTTTGTCGATCTCGTTGGTGTTTATCTTGTTGCCGTTAATCTCTATCTTGATCTTGGCGCTGTTCGAGTCCACATTGGCGTGAGATGACGTCTGCAAACCTGCGGTGGTCCCGTTGCCGTTCGCTGCGGTGATGCCGATTACCTGAAAACCGGTTGAGCTGGCCGAGATCGTCGCCGGATAGGTAGTGCTCGTGTTGGTCAAATCAAGGCATGCCGGGTAAGTCGTCGGCGACGACACGGACGACCCGGTGGAGGCGTCAATTATGATGCCGTAACCACCAATGATGCTGTAATAGTATGTTTTGCCGCTTCCGGTCGACGGAACTGTCGGTCCATAAATACTGATGCTGGTACCACCGGCGTCCAGTGTTATCGGCGCGTTTGGGGATTGAAGACTGGACGGGTTGTTAGGATCCGCCACGGCGGCAATGATTCCGTTGATGTTGGTCGGTGCCGTTGAAAGCGTCGTAACGGCCCCGGGCTGTCCCCAGCCCTGGTATGTAGTTGATGTTGAGCCCGTTGCCTGGGGCGTGCCGTACTGTCCACCCGAGGAAAATAACGAGCCGGTGACAGTGATTGAGCCACCCAGTGCTGTAAGGACGACGCCGTTGTTGATTAGCGGCAAGCCGGATTGTATGCCGCACAGCGGGCAAGGTCCGCCGGAACCACCGCTGCCGCCTATAACTTTGCTACTGGTGGTGTTGGCATTGCTGCCGCCGTTGCCCCCCGCGGTGACTATGGCGGCCAGCAAAGACGACCCGTTATTGAAGAGGGTGTTGCTGAATTGCTGATCGCCGGTCAAGGAGATGGAGCCGTACAGGGTCTGAATGGCGGCCGTTCCACCGTTGCCGCCGTTGCCGCCGTTGGCGGCCTTGTCAATCGTATCGCTGTTGTCTTGCCCGTTGCCCCCGGCTGAGTTAATAGTTCCGTTGACGACGATGTTGTTGCCGACCGACGGGCTGGTGCTCTGTCCGGTAGATATGGTGACATTGCCGCCGTTGCCGCCGGTGCCGGCGGTGGCATTTGCGTTGAGCGGGCCCTGGAAGCCCCTGCCTTGCGCATTGACGTCGCCGTTGACCGTGATGGCGCCGCCGGCTGTCAATGTGATCGCGCCGGCGTTTTCCCCGAAGCTGTAACTTGCCGGGACGGACTGAGCATTAGTGTTGAGTGCTCCGACGCTTATCGCCCCGTTTTGGACGGTGCCGGCGCTGAAGGTGCCGCCGGTGGCTGTTCCGTTGGTGATGACCTTATTGGCGCTCAGGGTCGGGGTGGCGGTCTCAAGCAAGATGTATCCCGTGGTGGAGCCTGTGGTGGCGCCGACCGCTGGAGCGGGGCCGTATCCCCCGCTCGTATTAATCGAGCCCACCGTTATAGACTGCCCGCTTGTGGCACCGGCAAGCATCTTTACGTACCCACCTGTGCCCGCGTTGACGCCGCCGGTGGAGATCGTGGTCGTGGTCGGAATGGTGATGGTGCCGGGCGTATAGGTCGAACCGGCGCCGGTGCCGCTGTAGGCCGCCATGGTCACATTGCCGCCGCTGGCGTTGGTGACGCTGCCGGCTGCCGTGCCGCTGGTGTTTATGCCGGTTACGCCGGTAAGCACGATCGCACCGCCGGTGGTGGAGCCTGTGGAACCGATGGTGACCTGCGTGGCGGCAGGAGCCGGATAGCCGCTGGTGCCCGAGGGCGACACCGAGACGAATCCAGCCCCGGCGACAACAAGAAGATTCCCGCCGTTGCCGCCGGCGCTGTTGGTCGTGTCAAGCGTTCCCGAGCCGATCACGACATCCTGGCTGGCGACAATCGCCAGATCGCTGCCGGCCGTGTTGGGGATGCCGCCGGTTAAAGTGACGCTGCCTTGCGTGTTGTAGTAGGTCGGATCGCCTGTTGTCTCGATGCTACCGAAGGTCAAATTAGGTGTGGCTGCCGTAAAGTGCGCGGCGCCGGCATTGATATTTACCGTCCCGGTGACCTTGCCCACGTCCGCCGTGACCAGCCCGCTGCCGGAATTAATGTTCAGTGTGTTGGACAGCCAGTCGCCGCCGACAAGCGTCGTGTTGCCGTTGCCGGTGTAGGTCGCATCCCGGAAATTAATAGCTCCCATAAGGGCCGATATGGTGCCGCCCGTGTTGTTGATGCTCAAGTCCTGCGCAAGGCTATGAAAGCCGATATCGCCGTTAAGCGCTTGAATGGTCCCGGTATTGCCAAGCATGGCGGTGACCGCGTTAATGCTGCCGCTCTGAGAAGTCAGCACGCCCTGGTTGACAATGTTGGCGGCCTGCAGGTTTAAGTCATTGACGGCCGATATCAGCGGGGTCGGTCCGGTCGCGCCGGTGGGCAGGGCATTGATTATGGAGTTGCCGGCGGTCAGATTGAGGTGCCCGGAACTCGAAATGGTGCCAGCATTCACGATCGATTGCGCAGCGCTCAAACTGAGATTGACACTGGAGATGGCGCCGCTGAACCCTGGCAGCCCGCCGGCAGGAAGAAAGCTCGTGATAAGCCCACCTTGCTGATTGAATATGTTGCCGGCCTTAATGACCGCGTCGGTGATCTGCGGACTGGTGGACAGCACGTAAAAAGTCCCGGAATTGGCCAGATTTCCGCTCAGGCTCAATGTCTTGCTGACCGCTGCATTGTCAATTGCCGTGACGCCGTGTGGGACCACCAGGTTGCCCAGTTGCTGGCTCAGCTTTGAGCCAAGCGCAAAAGAACCGCCGATTGCGTTTCCGAGGCTGCCCAGGACGATTGACTGGTGCCCTGTTTGTAGAACCTGCGTTAGCGCGAGCCGTTCGGCCGGGGTCAACATCATGTTAGGCGTCACCGTCAGGCTCGATCCGCCCACATGAATGTCGACGGCCGAGTGATTGTGAAGCGTGCCCGAGCTGACCGAATGCACGGTGGAGCCCAGGTCAAGGTTGATGGGGACATGATTCGCCTGCGCAACTTGAGCGCAAGCCTCTCGAGCCAGCAGGCCTGACGGCGCCGCCAGCAAGCAGCACAATAAATAGCTCAACACGCGGCGACTCACAACCGCCAACCCCCTCCTTTTGCCTTTGGTTGCCGGCTGGAATGCCCGGTTAAACCGTACCCTGAATTTGTCGAACCTCCGACACGGTCTGGCTGCGTGTGCGGCATGCTGCTCGCTGCGACATTGCGTCCGTCCCGCCCTTGTCCTCGGCGGCCGCCACCGCCTCGACGCTGTCTCACCATCTTAAGTCCTACCCCCCGGGGCCATCCCTCAATCGGGTGGTCTCCATTTACTACTCTACAACATCCGAGGCGATTGTCTATATTCGTTTTGATAGACCGCCTAAGCATTACCCCATAGATTTACTAAGCAAAATATCGTCAAACCTATAAGATGACATTGGAACCGAGGAAAGCCTGACGTCGGAAAGGCAAAGCTCGCGGGCGTCTGGCAAGGTGCATCCCCTGTGTGGGGGATTTGGAGCCCTGACTTTCGCCGGACGGAAGTTAAGGAAAGTTAAGCTTGTCAAGCAGCGTTCCGCCGGCACCGGTGCCCGGTTTACGCGGCCCCGCACCCCGGGCATTCGCTTTGCGAAAAAGAACTGCCGTCTGCAGCGAAATGCGCTTCCGGAGCGGGTGCGGCAATCGTTGCGTGGCGGACTCGATAGCGTCGATCCAGCGCTTGGGGAGAAGCTTCAGGACAAACTCTGGTTTCATGTGCCCGTCGCTGTTGGACTGGAACTGCAGCTCCAACGCGTTGCCGGGAGCGTACTCGATTGGCGCCTCTTGCTTTAGCGCTACGTAATCGCCTCGGCTATCCTGCTACCTGCCAGGATCGCATACTGACAGCAAGGCTATTGGTTGTGCTCGTCAAATCTTTCGATCTCGAACAAGCCCTCGGTGATGACCGCCTCTCGCTGACCCCGGCAATAGGCGTCCCGACCGATCAAACAGATCGGCGTGGCGACCAGCTCCACGGGCCGGGTTTTGCCTGCCAGCATGCCAACGGCTGCCGACGGTATCTCCTTGAGCAGCCACCGGCACAACCGCCAGGCAATCTCGGATGGCTTATAAGGTGCAGCGGCCGGCAGGTTGTAGAGCGCGGACAAGTACCGGGCCGAGCGCCCGTAACGGTACATCTGCTGCTTGAACGACAAGAGGTCGGAGCGGTGGCGGTGGCGGACGACGGACTGCGCGCAATACGACAGCTCCCACGACCCCGCCTGCTGAATGCGCCAGCAAATGTCGGCATCGCCCCCTGTGTCCATGCGCGGGCGAAACAGGCCGACCTCCCGCAGAGCCTGCCTCCGTACGGCGAGATTTGCCGTTTGACCGTACGGGCGATAGGAATGGGCCAGGGTGTGCTCTTGCGAGAGCAAATTCTGGAATGCTGCATACTGCTCGAGCAACGAACGGCCCGGCAGCGCCTCGACCTTACCGGCCACGATGCCAACCCGGGGATCAGCGAAGGGTTTGACCAGCTCCTGGAGCCAGTCTGCGGCCGGCCGGCAATCCGCGTCCGTAAAGGCGATGATCTCCCCGGAGGCGGACCGGCAGCCGGTGTTCCTGGCCGCATACGAGCTCCTTGTCTTGTTTTCGGAGAGCAGCAGCAACCGAAGGTTTTTCTCCTCCGCGGCGAGCCCGGACAACAGCCTTGCCGTCTCATCGCTGCTGCAGTTGTCAACGACGATGTATTCGGCTCGGGAACGAGGATACGTTTGAGCTCGCAAACACGCAACGAGGTCCGCGACGTCCTTCTCGCCGTTGTGGATCGGCACCACGACGGAGACCCTTGGAAATGTCTCTGCTACCGGAGCCGCTGGCGGTGGGTCAACCTGCATCGATCTGGGATTCCTTCGAGCCTGGCCCGGGCGAGGCGGCGGAGCGCGGGGCTGCCGCGGCCGGCGCTGCGCACTGCTGGAGAATCTCCAGCAGGCGGGGGAAGTTGCCGCGCATGTCGAAACGCCGCAGGAAGCACTGTCCCGCTAGGAGCCGCATCTCCTGCTTCTCCTCCTCGGACACAGCTAACCATCGCTCCAGCAGCCGGCTGGTGCCGTCAACGGTATCAGGCTCCACGAGCCCGGCCCGATCGGATTGAATCTCGCGCCAGATATTCACCTGATTCGAGATGAGCACCGGAACCCCGCAAGCAAGCGCCTCGGCCACCGATATTCCGAAATTCTCGCGGTGCGAGGGCAAGATGAAAGCCTCGGCGGTCCGGAAGGCTCCCCATTTGAGATCGCCGGCAAGCATGTCGGTCCAGGTTACTCGCCGGCTGACCCCGGGCTGATCTCGCTCGTAATCCCGGCGAAGCCGGGCTCCGTAATTGCCGGCGCACGGTCCGGCCAGCACCAGGTGCAGCTCCTGATGCCGTTCGGCCAGACGGGCGAACGCCCGGAGAACGAGATCGCATCCCTTCATCTCGTGGATTCTACCCAGGAAAAGCAAGACGCGCTTGCCGCGCAGCTCGGGATATCTGCTCAGGAAGGCTTCGCGCTGCGCGAGCGGATCGCCGCCTGGCCCCCGGATCCCGTAAGGCACGACGATCTCGCGCGCCCGGTAGGGGATGAACGAATTTCTGGCCCGCAGTCGCTCTTCTTCGGAGGTGAAGAGCACCGCCCGCGCGTCCCTTAGCACGCGGTACTCCGCCCACGGCCAGTAGAGATATTTCTTGAGGCGCTTGAGAGGATATCTCCGGTTGAACCAGGGGTCGAGCATGCCGTGCAGGAAAACCACGTAGGGGGTGTCCGTGCCCCGCAGGGACAGCCAGCCGCCGAACGATGTGTACTGCCATATGCCGTTGAAGACGACAAGATCAAAGCGGTGCCGGTTGCTCCGCAGCCAGGGAATGAGGCGCGGCGTGAATCCGTAGTGCAGGGCGGTAGGACCGAGCGCGTGAACGGTGGCCGGGAACCGCTTGATCCAGGGATCGTCCGGGCTGTCCAGCGTCAGCACTTCAAAAACGTTGCCGGCATCCCGTTGGAGCTCGGACATCTGCCGTAGAAACTCGGTCGGCCCCCCGCACTCTGGGGACAGTCCGCCTACGCAGTGCAGGAATCTCATCGTCTAGATGCTGGCGAAAGCTGAGGAGACCGTATGGTCGCAAGCCTCAATTATACTCTTCTATACTATTCAGGAGCCGAACCTGAGCACGTCCACGAGCGTCAGCAGCTCGACGAGCGAGGTTATGCCTACCAGCGCCGTCAGCACGCGGCACACGCCGATCGTTGCCAGAAGCGTCCGGCAGTCGAGCCAGAACGACAGCCCGCGCTCGTAGTCGTGATTGATGGCGAAGCGTTGCGCGTATGTCTGGTTGCCGTTCCTGCTTATCTGCTCAGGACCGGTCAGCCCGGGTCTGACCGTGGGCTTGAACCCCGGATGCTCCTCTTGATAGCCGAACTCGCTGGCGATCACCTCACATTCGGCAACCGACAGCGGACGCGGCCCGATAAGGCTCATGTCCCCACGTATCACGTTCCAGAGCTGCGGCAGTTCGTCGAACTTCCAGTCCCGCAATATCTTGCCCAGCCGCGTTACGCGCGGGTCATCCTCGCGGGTGCGCACGCCCTCGTGCTCGCTGCCCGGCACCATGGTGCGTATCTTGTAGATGGTGAAAACCCGGCCGCCGGCGCCGAGGCGTTGCTGCTTGAAGAGCACAGGCCCTCTGCTTTCCAGCATAACGAGCAAGGCTGCCAGCAATAGAAGCGGCGAGCAAACCACCAGCGCCGCCGAGGCTACCGTAACATCCAGAATACGCTTGATGAACCGGCGGTAAATGCCCGACCGGGAACCGCTCTCGATACCGCCAGCTAAAAGGAAGCCGTCGCTCGTAATTTCAGAATAGCTTCGCATCCAGGATTCGCCTTACAAACCGCCCACGCGTTTTGTGAATTTAACAGTTGCCGAAAGCACTTGGCATCCCCCGACTGGGTATCCGATTCTTCCGGCCGGTGACCAGGCGGACATCGTTTTATCATGCAGAAATCCAGGCAGGCTTCCTGCCGATATTCTGCTACCCCCTGACATTACTGTGATGCACGGAAACCCATGATGTCAAACACTTTGTTCGGGTTATCCGTATCACCCGAAAGATAAAATTTCAAACGTGCCACTGGACGGACGATTGCGTGTGTGGAATGTTAAGTTATGTAACAGGCGAAGGAATTGCCGAGCAGCTCAGCCAGGCTGGCCACTTGTCGGCATAATATGGGTTTGCAACGCGCTTTTGGGTCATGCGGCTTTTTTTGGATCGGCTGGCGCTCAATTCCGCGGGCTGTCAGGCAATCTAAGGGTAAACCTGCGGGCTGGCGCCCGGGGGCAGGCGCTGGACGGGAAGGCAGCCCGTGCTGCGAGGAAGGCGGCTCACGCGTGAAGGTGAATGTTTGGGGCATCAACTACCATCCCGAGCAAGTTGGGATAGCCGTCTACAACACCGAGCTGTGCCAGTTCCTCGCCGGGCAGGGTCATGAAGTTACCATGGTCACCAGCTTTCCCTATTACCCGGACTGGCGGAAGCGGCCGCCGGACAGGGGATGCCTGTTCCGAAGCGAGCGCGTGGAGCAGGTCGAGGTGCGCCGGTGCTGGCACTACGTGCCGGCTGAGCCTACCGCCATCAAACGGATGTTGTGCGAGCTCACCTTCGTCATTACCTCCACGGTGACCCAGCTCCTGCTTCCCCGGGCGGATGTTTATGTGGTCGTCTCGCCCCCATTGCTGCTTGGGCTGGCTGCCTGGGGCGTGACCTCGATCAAGCGCTCCCCTTTCATCTTTCACGTTCAGGACCTGCAGCCTGACGCGGCTGCCGGCCTCGGCATGCTCAAGCACAAGATGCTTGTCGGGATGCTTTACGGTCTTGAGAGCCTGGCCTACGATAAGGCGTCGGTGGTTTCCGGGATCAGCCCGGAGATGTGCCGGGCTTTTCATCGCAAGGGCGTGCCGGACTCAAAAATTTTCCTGCTGCCCAACTGGGTTGACTGCCGGACGCTGGCTCGACCGCCGGCGCGCGGCTCGTGGCGAAGGCGGCACGGGATCGCCCCGGATATGCCGATCGTGTCCTATGCAGGCAACATCGGTGTAAAACAAGGGCTGGACACGGTGCTGGAGGCCGCTCGCCTGCTTGCGGCGAGGAGCCCCGCCATTTTCGTAATTGCCGGGGAGGGCGCCTGCAAGCGTGACCTGCTTGCTCTTGCCGAAAGGCACAAGCTGGGCAACTTGATGTTCTTCGGCGTGCTCTCGCCCGAGGAGCACACGGAGCTGCTGGCCGACAGCGATGTCTGCCTTATTACGCAGAAACGCGGGTCGGGCGCTGCTTTCTTGCCGAGCAAGCTTCTCAAGACGCTGGCCGTGGGACGTCCGGTGGTGAGCAACGCCGCGCCTGACAGTGCCCTTTATGAGGCGGTGGCGGCAGGCGGTTTTGGTTTGAATGTGGCGCCGGAGGATGCCGGCGAGCTAGCCGAGGCGATCAGCCTGCTCCTGTCCGATCCGGGCAGGAGGGCGGCAATGGGCGCGGCCGGCAGGCAGTATGTTTTGCAATTTGACAAGCAGGAGGTCTTGCCCCGCTTTGCGGCGGACCTGCAAGATCTGGTGCGCGGCCAGTGGCCCGGCTAAGCTGCCTGGGTGGTGGTGCGACTGGCCCCCGGGTTCGACCTGCCAAAAATTCTCTGCGGCCAGTTTGCCTGCCACCACCGCCTCTTCTCAAGTCTTGCCGCGCGTTGCTCGTCCAGCTGCCGGGCCAAAGCATGCCAATCGAAACTGCAGGACCGGCTCGTTTCCTCATCAGTGGTTTCGGGCTGCAGGCTGGACAGCTCGGCCGCCGGGACCTCGATGCCGGCTGAGTTTAACAACCGGTGCAGGTCCGTGCTTTCCGCCATAAGGCTCAGCACCGTGGTTGCGTGCAACTCCTCGAGGTCGGCCAGCCAGGATCGATAAGCGGCATCCGGCTCGCGCACGCGGCGGGCCGCGGCCAGCAGGTTTCGAAAGTCGGCGATCGCCTGTCTGTCCATGTCGGGCAGCACGCGGAGCAGATGGTCGATCTCCTGCCTCTCCGGTTCGGACATCTCTTTTGCGGCCGCGATCTTACGGCAGCGCGGGAAAAGGACCCTGCCCGCATTGAGCAGGCGCATTTGCAGTTGCGCGCAGTAGCATTGAAACGCTCGTAAGACTGCCGCTAAGTCGTCATTGGCGCTGCGGCTCTTCGATGCCGTCTCGTTAATCTGCGCGGACAATCGCCTCAACGCCGCCAACAGACGCCTGTGATACTCGCTTTCCATCCTTTCCGCAAGCGCGCCCACCGCCGCGCAAAGCTTGTCGTCGAGGACCGTTCGTTCCGGTTGGCACCGCATGGCCCCGTCGCCGGCTCCGCCCTCGACTCCGGAACCAGCGCCGAATGTGTGTACGAGAAACATTGGGAACCCTCCAAGCGCCGCCAAGCCAACCTTCCCGTCCCCTTGAATTCCATTAAACCCTGCGCGGCGCGCCGGCGAGAACCCTCATTTTGGGTATTTTTTTTGGGATTTTTGATCCACCGCCCGGTGCAGCGCCAGGGGCGCAGCTTATCCCCCGTAAGCGGGGTTGTCTGATGCAAGCCCCCCCCTGACGGGTTACGCCAGCGGCGGTGGCTATCGATGTGCGGTGCGCGCGCTGGCCAGAACCTTTTCGTAAGCTCGACCCGCCTGTTCCCATGAATAGCCACGCTCGACCAGCGTCCGCGCCGCCTTGCTCGTCTGCTGTCTTAAGCCCGGCGTCTCAAATAGCCGGCTGACCGCCTCTATTATCTCTCCTGCTTCTTCGGCCCGCAGCGCCGCCGGGCTCTGCCCGCTTTCGTCGACCGGCAATCCCTCGAGGGCGCAGCGGGATCCCACTACCGGGGTACCTGCCGCCATCGCCTCCAGCGTCTTGTTTTTGATCCCCAGGCCGGTCCTCAGCGGCAGGACGCACACGGTTGCTCTGTGCAGGTGGCGGCACATCGAGTCCACGCCGCCGGTCACTTCGAGCCCGGGCTGGCTTCCTAACTCTGCCACCGCCGGCGCCGGCCGGGCGCCGACAATCGACAGCTGCGCGTCGGGGTAGCGCTCACGCAGCCCCGGCATCACCGCCAGCGCCAGGAATCTGGCCGCGTCGATGTTGGCCTGCACATCCATCGCCCCGGTAAAGATGAGCCGGTGGCCTCCCGGGTCTTTCGCCCGAAACGTGAAGGACTGAAGATCCACCCCGTTGCTCACCACGTATATGGGTTGATCCGCCGCGATCCTCTCCAGCTTCTCCCTGTCATCGTCGGTGGTGACAATCAGGGCCGTGAACTTGGAGCAGTACCGCCTTTCGTATCGCCTGAGCAGGGGCAGGCTCAGCCAGTCCCTCAGCCGGTTTTCCGACACGCCGCTTTCCACCAGGTGCCGGCGGGACCAATAGACCGAGCTGTGCACATCCGCATACGTTCGGCATCGCTGCCTGTATTCGGGGCGCACGTAGATCTCATTGATGCTGTGCTCGCAGGTAAGGGCGTCCACCCGGTTTGCGGCCAGGAAGTCGTCCAGCCAGCTCTGCATGGCCGGCACATGCCAGGCCCGGGTGTGAGGCGGGGTGCCGGTGACAAGAAAGGCTCCAAAACGGCGGGCCTTGTCCAGGAGGCTGCTACCGGCGTCCTGCTGGAATGGTCTGGGAAAAACCTGCAGCCTGCCGCTGCCGCCAAGGAGGGCGCCAAGCGCGGCCACGTCCTCATCGCTGGTCGACTGGCCGCGCAGCGTCGCCAGTGTCACGTTGTGCCGCTGGCACAGGTACTTGAGGAGATGAAATGTGCGCACCTCGGTTCCCCCCAGCGTGGGCGGGTAAGGGAAGGGGGCCGAGATCATCAGAATGTTCATACGATCACGTGACCGGCAGCCCGAGTTTGCCCAGCACGCCGGAGAGCGCTTGCGACATCGCCTCGATTGTATAGTATTTCAAGCAGCGCTCTCGCGCCCTGGCGCCCGTGGCGGCGGCTTCCGCGGGATCGCTGAGGATATGCTTGATCGCTTGCCCGAGCCGCTCCGGAGAGCCTGGTGGCACGAGGTAGCCGCAGTCAGCCAGGATCTCCGGGATGTCGCCGACGGTCGTCGCCAGCACAGGCTTGGCCATCGACATGCCGTCGGTCAGCTTGAGAGGGAACTGCGCCCTCGATATCTCGGTGTCGGAGGAGGGCACCACGACAACATGAGCGGCCGCCACGATCTCAGGCATCGACGAGACGGCAACCGGGGGAAGGTTGATTATCCAGCGCCCCCATCGCCGCGCGAGCTCGCTGTCGTAATCGTCATATTTTCCGCCGCCCACGATCACGAGCCTGATGTCCGGCTCGTTTATAAGCTCCAGCGCTGCCAGCAGATCCTCCAGCCCTTTTTGCGGTCTCGGCGAGCCGGGAAACATGAGCACGCGATATGCGGAAAGACCGAGTTTTGCCCGGCACTCATCCGCCTCGAAGCGCGCCGGATCGAAAAGAGCCGTATCCTTGCCGCTCGGCACGTAGGTGCCGCCGAAGCGGCTCTCGAGAAATCTGTTGTTCACCGTGATCTGATCCGCCAGGGGAATCAGCTTCTCCAGCTGCCGTATGTAGACGAGGTGGTGCGGGTATCGCAGACCGTACTTTGTCCACAGCAGATCCTTTATAAACTGCTTCGGTCTTGGTCGGTATCTGCGCTGCACGCCGCCGGCAAGCGCCATGTCCCAGTCGTCGATGTCCAGAATCACCGGCACCCGCCTGAGCAGCCGGTTGACCAGGGCCAGACCGAAGGTCGAGGACCGCGCCTTGACCGCATATACCACGTCGGCGTCGAGCCGGCTCAGCGCCTGTGCTGCCGGAATCAGAAACTGCGGGTAGTTGCGCCCGGGAAAGGAGACGAGCTCCAGCCCCTCTGGCGGCTGGGCGAAGACCCGGTCGCCGAAGACCAGGAATCCGATGATCCTCACGTGGCAGCCGAGTCGCGCGAGCGCCTCGCCCAGCAGGTAAGCCCTGATGTGACCGCCGCCGCCAGCCAGATCGTGGGATAGCACGCAAACTTTCAAAGCGCACATGCTTTGGCCAAGCACCTATAATCTGCAGAAGGGTGCGCTCGCTCACCCCCGCCCGCCTGCTCAACCAAAGTATGTTAACAGACTCATGGACAGGGCTTTTCTGATCAGAGCTCAACTTCTCGGCTCGCTTGCCGAGCGCGTCGTGAGGCGGCTGCGCAGGGCAGCCGATATGCTTACGCCGGTGCCCGCGCTGCGTGTCCAGTTTCCCAGCAAGCAGCGGGCGGTGGTGGAGCGCTGCGAGCTTGCCAAGCCGGGTCAGGACGAGGTGATGGTCAAGGCCATATGCTCCCTGGTCAGCCCGGGAACGGAGCGCGCCCGGTATCTCGATCTTCCCAACACGCCCGGTCAGTTCCCGCATGCTCCCGGCTACTGCATGGCAGGGCGGGTGCTGCTTGCCGGGCCGGGTGCCGATTTTCGGGTCGGGGAGCTGGTGGTGGCCGCTGCCCCCCACGGCAGCCTGGGGGTGGCCAGCCGAGACCGGGTGCTCAGGGTCAGCGAGGACGTGCTCCCGGAGCGGGCCGTCTTTGCGCCGCTGGGGGCCATCGCGCTGCAGGGGCTGCGAAAGGCGCGCTTGCAGGCGGGCGAGTCGGTGGCCATCGTGGGCGCCGGGCTGATCGGGCAGCTGGCGCTCCGGCTGGCGACGATCGCCGGCGCCCGACCGATTACGATCGTGGCCGGAAGCAGGGGCCGCTTTACCCCCGAAGTCTTGCGGATTGCTGACCGGGCGATTGCCCTTGCCGATGCGCCCGCGGAGGTCGATGCCGTCGGCGCCGATGCGGTGCTGGAGGTGACCGGGGCGCCGGAGGCGATCGGCACCGCTGTTCGCCTGGTACGGCCCGGCGGGCGGATCATCCTTCTGGGCAGCAGCCGGGGCAGCACGCAGGATCCGAACCTGCTTGCCGGCATTTATGAAAAGGAGATCTCGCTTTTCGGCGCCCACGTCGAGGCGACACCCAAAAGCTCCTCATTTCCGGGGCTGTGGCCGATGCGTGAGGAATGGGCGGCGGTCATGGAGCTTATCGTGGACGGCCGGCTGAGCGTGGATGAATTGATAAGCGAGCAGGTGGCCCCGGGCGATATCCCGGGCCTCTATGCGCGTCTCGCCTCGCCCGGCGACCGCTCGCTGGGCCTTATCTTGCGCTGGGACAAGGCGGATTGGCCGGCCTGGCCGGTCGAGCAAGAGGCGGCGCCGGTGGTGGCAGGCAGCCGGGCGAGCGTGGCTGAAACCGATTTCCCGCCGCTACGGATCGCCATGGTCGGTTGCGGCGAGATCGCTGTGCAGAGCTCGCAGGCGATTCGGGCAACCCGAACCGCCCGCGTGGCGGCGGCCATGGACCTCGATCCGTCGCTGGCAGCCAAAATAGCCTCCGCGCACGGGGTCTTGCATACCACCAGCTTCGACGAGGTGCTGGCCAACAAGGATGTGGAGGCCGTCTTTCTCTCGGTGCCGCATCACCTGCACGCGCCGATGGCCATCAAGGCGATGGAGGCCGGCAAGCATGTGATCGTCGAAAAGCCGATGGCTACCTCTGTAGCCGCCTGTCAGGAGATGATCGAGGTCTCGCGCCGCACAGGCCGGATGCTCTCCGTCGTTTTCTGCAATCGATACGGCCCCGCCGTTCAGGAAGCAAAGAAATTGATCGAGCAAGGCGCGCTCGGCCGCTTGCTGGGCACATCGATCGCCTTCGGTCAGGATCGTGATCCGTCGTACTGGACCGTCGGCCTTACCGGACGCTCCAGGACCGACTGGCGCGGCTACAAGGACAAGGCCGGCGGCGGGGTGCTGATCATGAATCTCTGCCACAGCCTGGATTATTTCCGTTATCTGACCGGGCAGGAGGTGAGGAGCATTTTTGCGCGCTATGCCACCCTTACTCACCCGGTGGAGGTGGAGGACACAGTATCGGCCAGCTACGAATATGAGAACGGCGCCATCGGGACGCTTTGCGGCTCGACCGGCCTCACCGGCGGCGCGCTCGATGAGGAGCGGCTCTGGGGGACGGAAGGCCAGATCATCCTGCGTCCGGTGCCGCGGATCTACTTTCGCCGGCCGGCAGCCGGCTATTCTCCCGGACGCTGGCATGAGCTCGGCAGCCTGCCGCCGGTCTGCGAGCGGGAGATCTTCGTCAGCCGCTTTGCGGAGGCGGTGCGCAGCGGCCGGCCCCCTGATGTGACCGGGGAAGACGGCCTGGCTGTCCAGCGGATCATCGAGGCTGCCTACCGGTCCGGACAGGAGATGCGCCCGGTGGAGCTGCCGGCGGGAGCGCAAGCATGAGCACAACCTTGCGCCTGATAGCAACTCCGGAGGCATGGCAGCTCAAGCAAGCCCCGATCGAGACGTGCGGCGGCGAATCGATCCGCGTCCGGGTCGCCCGCTCGCTGCTGGACCTTACCGCCCTGCGCCGGGCGGACGGGTTGAGGCTGCCGGTAGCGGTCGTCGCCCGCACGCTCGATTCGGATTCCGGCGAGCCCGCCTCCGGATCTCTGGTTGTCGCGCCCGGCGCGCACGGGCAAGAATGTCTCGTGCCGAGAGCAGCCTGCCTGCCGCTGGCGAGCCCGGACGAGGCGCCGCTCGCTCTTCTGTCCGGCGCGGCGGCATCGGTGTGGTCGGCGCTGCGCCGGGGCGCTTTCGAGCCGGGAGTGCATGCCATCGTGCTTGGCCTCGATCTGGCAGGGCTGCTGCTTCTTGTTGCTTGCCGGCTTGCCGGCGCCGTTTCCGTGGGCGTGCTCGATGAGAGCGCCACAGCCCGATCCTGCGCGGAGCGGCTTGGCGCCTGGCGGGCCTGCTCGCCTGAAGATCCGGGCTGGCCCGCCACGCTGGTCAGGGGAACAAGCCGCTCCGGCGCCGACGTTGTCTTTGTCACGCGCGCCGGTAAGGGCCTGGTTCAGATGATCCTGCCCTCCTGCAGGAAGGGGGCGCGTATAGTTTTGCTGACCGGATCGGCAAGCGACCCGCTGGACCTCTATCAAGAGATTCACCGTCCCGGGCGGGCGTTGATCGGGCACGATCTGTCGCATCAAAGGCATGCCCAATGGCGCGACGATGCCGCCCGCCTGCTCAAGCTCGGCGGCCGATCGGCCCGGTTTGTGGATACGCTGGCGGGAGGGACGATCAAAGCCGGTGAAGCGTTGACCATGAGGGAAAGCCTGTTGAGCGGGGAGTTGCCGGCGGCCGTCATTGATTGGGATGCCTGAGGACAGCAGAGGGAACGAGCCAAAAAGAGTCTCCATCGTCGTAGACGATCTGTCCGCCTCGCCGTTGATTCGAGCCTATCTCATCGCCCGGGCGCTCCGGAGGCTCGGGCACCAGTGCGAGATAGTCGGCTTCCAGAGCCGCGGCGACCTCTACAGCGAGCTGCCGCCGGCAGTCAGTTTGAAGCCGGTACCGATCGCACCTGGTTCGCCGCCGCTCACCTTGATCCGAGCGCTGCTGAAGGAGATTCGCGGCCAGGTTGTTTACGCGGTCAAGTTGAGGGCGGCCAGCTTCGGGCTTTCCTTGCTCGCGCGGGCGGCGGGCCGGCGCCGGCTGATTGTGGACATCGATGATTGGGAGCCTGGCGTTTTCGGCTTCGGTCAATCCAGCCTCGTCAGGAGCCTCGGACAGCTCGCCCGGCGCGGGGCATGGCGCAACGCCAATCAAGAGGCTTATCTCCGGCTTCTGGAGCGGCTGGCGCCGCTGGCTGATGCCCGCACGGTAAACACCCGCTGCCTGCAACAGCGCTTCGGCGGTGTTTATCTGCCCAGCGGCAAGGACACCGCGATTTTCGACCCGGCCTTGTACGATCCTGAAGAATGCCGGCGGCAGCTTGGTCTGGCCTCCTACCGCGTGCTGCTTTTTCCCGGTGCTCCCAGGGCCTACAAAGGGCTGGAGGACGTACTGGCGGCGCTGGATCGCCTGGGGCGAGACGATCTGCGTCTGGTTCTCGTCGGCGGAAATCCGTACGACGATTACGACCAGGAGTTGATGAGGCGGTGGGGAAGCTGGATCATAAAGCTGCCGAGAAGACCGGTCGAGCAGATGCCTCGGGCCGTCGCCTCTGCTCACATTGTCGTCGTGCCGCAGCGAGACTCGCCGGTGACCAGGGCGCAATTTCCGCTCAAGCTGACGGACGGGATGGCGATGGCCAAGCCGGTTCTAACCACACGCGTCGGCGACATCCCCGAGATTGTCGGCGACACCGCCTACCTGGTGGAGCCAGGCCGCCCCGATCAACTTGCCGGTGCAATAGAGTTTATCCTCGGCCACCCGGATGAGGCGAAAGAAAAAGGTCTGGCGGCGCGGCAAAGATGCGTCCAGCTCTACAGCATAGAGGCCATGTCCGCGATCCTCCAGGCGGTGGTCTGAGCGATGGCCGCGCTATGGTGCTGTGCCGGCAGGGCGGGTCAACGCCGCCTGCCGCACATAAAGGAGCAGCAGGAACCGGTCCGGGCCCATGGTGCCTTCCAGGTTCCACGACTCCGACAGCCTGTAAGACCGCTGCAGAACCTGTTCCATCGCCGCCGTCTCTTGCTCGCCAGCCGGCGGAGACCAGACGGGCTGCCCGCACTGCAGCCAGAGGATCCTCTCGAACCGTCCAGGGTCGGCATCAACTACCCGTTGCAGGGCAGCGGATAGATTGGAGGCCGGCTGGCTGAGCAACATCACCTGGTCCGGCGACCGGCAATAATAGGCCAGCCTGAGAATGTGCCCCCAGGCAACGGAATCAATTGCCACCAGATGCGGTGCCCGCACCCCATCCTGAAGCGCTTCGTTGATCGCGTGGAACATGTTCCGTCCCCGGAGTGAAAAGTCGCTCGTAATGACGGCGCCATATGAGACGAGCAAAGCGATCAGAAGCCGGCTTTTCCAGGGAGACTCTTTGCCGGACAGCGCCGCTGCAATGAGCAGCAAGATCCCGGGCAGGGCGTAGATTGTCGTTCTGCCCTCGCCAAACCCGACGCTGTCCTTGTGTGCTACCGCGTCCGCGCCCGCGGCCAGGAGCAAAGGAAGGAGCCCGAGAATCAAGGCCGTCACCAGCAACCGGCCGCGGCCCTCCCGCCAGATAAGCCACGCGCAGGCTGCCAGGGCGCCCGCGCATAAGCACCCGATGGCCGTGAGCCATTCCCGGGGAACGCTTGTGGCCCAATCGCCCACCAGGAAATCGATGCCCAGCGTGCGCAGGAGATCGGCGACATGCGGCCAGGGGGTGCCGGCCACGCCGGTTGCTGTGTCCAGGCTGTGCAGCTTCCGGGTGAGCACATCCATTCGCGGTATCACCGCCCAACAGAACCAGGGGGCGGTCAGCAAGACGGAGCACACCAGCCGCCCCAGTTGCGGAAGGAATTGCCGGCGATTGACAAAGAAGGGCAGAGCGGCCAGCGCCGGCACGAAGAACATGAACATATAGGCGGTCAGCATCCCTGCGGCAACCGACAGGGCAAGGACCGCGGACCAGAAAAGCCTCTGGTTCCCGCTGAGGGGCTCGTCTTTGCCTGACGGACAGGACAATCTGATCGTGGACCAGGCGGCGAGAACGGCCAGAAACACGACGATCGCATACATCCTGGCCGTAATCGAATGCGTGAAGTAGAGCGGGCTTAAGGACATGAGCGCCGCCAGGGTCAACCCTCCTTTGCGCCCCAGCAGACAGCGGCCGAGAAGGTACGAGGCCCCGATACAAAGTAAGCTGAAGACGGTGGAGACGCTGCGCAGCGCGATCGCGCCGGTGCCGAAGAAAGCGATCCAGAAGTGCTCGGACAGCCAGAACAGCGGCGGATGATCGATGGCGGTGGTGGCGAGCGCGCCGAGCAACACGCCCTTGATCGCTGCCAGGCTGAACGGCGCCTGGACATGCAGCAGCTCGCTGAATTGTGATAGCGGCACCGGGGTGCCGGGTGGCGGGTGATAGCCTGCTCCCTTACCGCAAGCCAGGATCAAGGTGAGGATCTCGTCGTACCAGAGCTCGCGAGACCCGATCAGAAAGAGCCGCAGGGCGACGGCAGCGACAATCGCCGTGATCAGCAATTGCTCGAGCCTTAAGCGCATCAAGTTGGATTTTCCGCCGCCACGCTCACATTAACCGCCGTCGGACCGGCGCCGTCCTGGCTTCGTGACGGATAAAGCCTGTCTCGCAGCTTGAGGAAAGGTATCTCCACCAGGCGGGCCATGAGGATCCCCAGCGAAAGACTGAGAGCCCAGTATAGCACCACCTTTAGTGACGCATAGAACGGGATCGGAAAATAGGGCATAAGCTCCACTAAATTCCTGGCCGGTATGTTCCACAAGAAGATCGAGTAAGAGTAAAAGCCGATATTGCCTAAAGCGCACATAAGGGCATTCTTCGGCGGGTTCCAAAACAAGGTAAGAAGAAGAAAACAGCCGATGCCCACATACAGCGCCGTCAGTCCGATGGTGTAAGTAAACCAGTCGCTGCGCCCGAAGATGACGCATGGCAACACCAGCAGAACGCCGAGGGGCGCGAGCCAGCGCTTATGCTTCTGGACGAACTGCTCCAGGCGCTCAGTGTGAAAGTGGTGGAAGTAGGAGAGCAACACGCCGAAGGCCAGCGCATCGCATCGCAGGTGAGTTTGAACAGTGTGGACACCAAGCTGAAACGGCACTAGCAACCACATCATCACCCGGAAGACAAAGGGCAGCAGCATGGCCGCCGCGCAGATAGGCACCATCGCCTGCAGCCGCCGGTAGCGGGCGGTCAGCAACAGACACAACAGCCCCAGCGTTATATAAAAGTGCTCCTCGACGGCCAGCGACCAGGTGTATTTGCGCAACCCCCGAAAGTAGTTCTGGAGATAGCACATCTCTACCAGCATTCGCGATAACGTGATCGGCTTTTCGACCAGCGGCAGTTGAAGAAACAGGCAAAGATAGAAGCCGGGATAAATCTTGAAGCCGCGCCGGATCAAAAAGCGATCCAGTTTGAAGCCCCCATGCTTGCGAAACTCTTTGAAGATGAGACCGGATACGAGGAAACCGCTCAGCACCAGGAACAGGTCGACTCCCACCCATCCCATGTCCCGGAGAAAATTGACCGCTGAGCCTGCAGGCGAAGCCTGCACCTTGCCGGGCAGATCGATCATGTGAAATGCGACGGTCAAAAGGATCGCGACTCCCCTCAAGAGATCGAGCTGTAACAGTCTCGGTTGCATCCCAGCGCAGTTTGAAACCCCTGAAGCCCCGAACCTTCAGCCTATGGTAGCACTCCCGCCTGCGTCCCGTGCCTGCCGATCGCTACACGCTTGTTGTCTCCGCTTGCTCCTGTTTGGCAAACTGCCTTTCGTACAGGCGGGTGTAATGGCCCTTCAACGCCACCAGCTCGTCGTGCGTCCCTGATTCGAGCACCCGGCCTTGCACCAGGACTATTATCTGATCGGCCTTCTGCACGGTGGAAAGCCGGTGGGCGATAACGAGCGTCGTCCGGTCCTTGCTGAGCTCCTCCAGCGCCTGGCGAACCAGCTCCTCCGAGAGCGTGTCGAGGGCGCTGGTTGCCTCATCGAGAATCAGGATATCCGGATTGCGCAGCAGCGCACGAGCGATGGCGATGCGCTGGCGCTGGCCGCCGGAGAGCAGAATGCCCCGGTCACCGAGGGTGGTATCATAACCGTTCGGCAGCTTCTCGATGAATTCGGCCGCGTGGGCACGTCTGGCCGCTTCGAGAAGGTCCGCTTCCGAGGCATCCGGGCGGGCGTAGAGGATGTTGTTGCGCACGCTATCGTTGAACAAGAAGGTATCCTGGCTGACGATCCCGATTGCCGCCCTCCAGCTTTTCACGTCGAGGTCTCGAAGGTCCCGCCCGTCCACCGTGATTCGCCCGGATGTAGGATCGTAAAACCTGGGCAGCAGTTCGGCTACCGTTGATTTTCCGCCGCCGGAAGGACCGACGAGGGCGATCGTCGCCCCCCGCGGCATCCACATGTCAAAATTGTCGAGGACGATCTTGCTGTGTTGAGGGTATATGAACGAGACGCCCTGGAATCTTATGCCGTCGCGGAACCCTTCGTACTGGACCGAGCCGTTCTTCGCTACCGGCTTGTCGTCCTTTCGCAGGAAGTCGTAGACAATGTCCAGACTGGGTGCCAGGTGCGCATACTGGCTTCGCAAACCGTTCAACTGGCCGATCAACGGCAGCAAGCGGAACAGCACGAACAGGTACGTCAAAAGAGCTGCCGACATCATCTGGAGCTTGCTGACGAAAACCACGTGCCCGATGAGGACGATGACTATCAAGGCGACCATGCCGACCACTTCGTTGGCCGGCGTGATCAGCGAGAAGGTCAACTGGCTCTTGAGCTCCGCTTCCTCACGGGCAGCAATGAGCTCCTTGAGGCGGGTAAGCTCTCTTTCCTCGCCACCGGCGACTTTCACCAGCCTGATGCCGCTCAAAACCTCGAAGACGGCAGCGCCAAAATTGCGCGAGCTTCGCGAAAGCCGCTCGCCAAGCTGTTTGGATTTCGTGACGAAGGTGTGATTGAGGGCGGAGACGGCAAGGAGCAGCGCCCCGCTCACAAGAGTCAGCTGCCAGGACAGCGCGATCAGCACGGCGGCGAGAACGAGCGTGGCGATGGCCACAGTGCATACAGACAGTCCGGACTGAATTAAGCGACCGGCGTTGGTAATCTCGCCGCTCACGGTGGTGACCAGATCGCCTACCTTCGCGCGCGTGTAGAAATCAAGGTCGACATTGAGCAGCAACTGGATCGCTTCAGCCCTGGTCGCCCGCACCCATGTTCTGGCCAGGTACTCGCTTATGAGCAGGGTGCCGAAGGCAAACGCATTTTTGAGCGCTATGAGCGCGATCAAAACGAGCAGCATCACCAGCCATCCGGGGTTGCCGGGCTGATGCAGCGGCGGCATCAGCTGATCGACAAACGGCAGGACGCCCTTCAAGCTGACGCTCTGTCCCAGGAAGCCCATGGTGACCGGAACGACCATGGCCGTGCCCACCGCGTTCAGCACCGCCGCGCTCAGTCCCATGAATATAGTGATGCCAACCCAACCGAGATTGCCTCTGAGAAATCCCGAAATCCGCAACTGTCAAAGCCTCCAGGGGACGCGTCCCGCTTCTATTACACCGTACCCGGTCTGTATACTATTTAACATGCCCGGTCTGGCGGACAAGAAAGAGGCGAGCCGGCGTCTGATAGTGCGCCTGACCCTGGCCTTCTATCTGCTGCTCGTTCTGGACGGAGCGCTGCGAAAATGGGTGATGCCCGGCCTCGAGAAACCGCTTATCTTCGTAAAGGACATCGCGGTTGTGGCCATCTATTTTCAGGCGCTGCGGCACGGCTGGTGGCCCAAAGATAGCCGCCTCTTGAAGGGCGGGCTCGTCCTGGCGATTGTGTTTGTGCTTGTGGCGGCGGTGCAGGGGCTCGTATTGCAGCTGCCGCTCAAGGTTGTCATCTACGGGCTGCGAATGTACCTGTGGCTCCTGCCGCTGGCATTCGTGGTGGGTGAATGCTTTCGCCCCCGCGACCTGAAGCCCGTCTTCAAATACACGGTCCTCTCTCTCCTGCCCATGGCCGTGCTGGCGGCCGGACAGTACGCCACCTCCCGCGACTCATTCCTCAACCGGACGGTCACCGGCGAAGCCGCCTATCGCTTCGTGGAGGAGGTAGCCAGGTGCAGCGGCACCTTCAGCGGCAAAGACGGGTTCTTATCGTACCTGAGCTCTGCCGAGCCGCTGGTGATCGCCTCCTGGATGTTGCTGCCTGTGGATCGTCCGGTGCCCCGGCTGGCTTTAATTGCCAGCTCCATCGGGCTTCTTATCCAGCTGGTCATCAACGGCAACCGCACTCCTCTGCTGCAACTGTTCTTCAGCCTGCTGGTGGCTGCCGGGTCCACCCTGTGGCTTTTGCGGGGAAAGGTCAGGCGGCGCGGCATGAGGAACATAATGGTGCTTGCCCTGGGCGGGCTTCTCATCGCCGGACTGTTCCTGAAAAGGCAGGTGGAGCAGCTTTCCGAGAGAATGGCGCTGCGAGAGGAGGGTGCCAACAGGCTGGAGTTGCAGGGCCGGCTTGCCGGATCACTCTTTCATTACTGGACCCTCCTGCCGCGCCTCAGCCCGCTGGGACAGGGGATTGGCATTGGCAGCGGCGGCGGCGCCTATCTGGCCGCGGGAGCTCGCGGCGCTGCATCCCGGGCTGAGCTGTACGAGTACGAGAACTCCCGCGTTCTGGGTGAGGTTGGGATTCTCGGCTTGTTGTACATTTTCTACAAGTACTGGCTTATTTTCTGGCTGGGCAAGAAGGCGATTGCCGCCACGCGACGATCCAACAACCCGATTCCGCTGCAACTGTGGAGCTATTCGGCGCTGGTGTTCCTGGCGGAACGCATAACCATGCAGAATACGCTAAACGGTTATGCCTGGCTGTTCCTCGGGCTGTCGATCGCCGCCAACCGGATCGGGTCCAACCAGGAAAAACGCCAGACAGACCGGCTGAAGCCCGGGGCGAGCCAGGAAGCTTTTCATGGTTGACCTGCCGATGAGCCAGAAGGAGGGTCCCAGGAGCCTGGTCGAGCGACTGGAGCGCAGATTCTATCAGCGGCTCTGGCAAGAGCGCGCCTTCCAGTGGGAGACTCTCCGACCATACCGCCAATGGGCGCTGGAATTCCTCAGCCCCAATCGGTCGGTGATGCTGGATGTCGGCGCCGGCGGTGCGCAGGATCGGCAGAGAAGCTTCCGCGGTCTGGCCGGGAAGGTCGTGGGGATAGACATAGACGATGCTGTCCTGGCCAATCCGGGGCTCGACGAGGCGCAGGTCTTCGATGGCGTTCATATACCGTTTCCCGACCGGTCCTTTGACGTGGTCGTCTCCGACTGGACCTTCGAGCACGTGTCGGCACCCGGGCCGCTCCTGCAAGAGATAGCGCGGGTGCTCAAGGAAGGGGGCCTGCTCGTTGTGAGGACGCCCAACCTCTGGCACTATGTCTCGCTCATCGCCCGCGTCACGCCCTACTGGTTCCACAAACTGAGTTGCCGCTGCTTTCTCGGACCCGGCCAGCAGCCTCGCCACACCTTCGCTACCTTCTACCGGCTGAATACGGGCGGCAGAATCAAGAGCGCGCTCAGCCAGGCCGGGTTCGCGCAAGTGGAGTTGAGGTTTATTGAGCCGCCGCCGAGCTACCTGCGCTTCAATCCGTTATTATTTCTGCTCGGGGTGCTATACGAAAGGGCGGTCAATAAGGTGAGCGCGCTCTCTTGTTTACGCCATACAATTGTGTTTCGAGCCGTAAAGGGCTGACCATGCCGTTTCCACCCGTCTCAATCATCGTACTGACGCAGGATGAGGAGACCAACATAGCTGCCTGCCTGGAGTCGGTCGCCGGTTGCGGCGATGTGCATGTTGTCGATTCCGGCTCCACCGACAACACGGTTGAGATAGCGCGCCGGCACGGGGCTTCCGTTCATCATCACCCGTTCCACAGCTTTGGTGACCAGCGAAACTGGGCCATCGACAACATTCGAACCGTACATCCGTGGCAGTTCCACCTCGACGCCGACGAGCGGCTTACCGGTGAGTTGATCTCAGAGATAACCAGCGAGCTTGCCAAGGAGCCGGGCTGCGGTGGCTACTTCGTGCCCAGCAAGCTCATGCTGGGCGATCGCTGGTTGCGCTATGCGGGAGACTATCCCACCTATCAGGTGCGATTGCTCCACCGGGAGCGCGTGCGTTTTGTAGATTACGGTCATGGGCAGCGAGAGCAGACGACGTACGCACTGGGGCGGCTGGAGCAGCCTTATCTTCACCATGCCTTCAGCAAAGGATTGGAAAACTGGTTTGTCAAGCACGCCAGGTACGCCCGCCAGGAGGCGGAAAACATTGTTCAGCCAGGTGAGGCGGGCACGGCAAACCGGGGATTGGGCGAGCTTCTCTTCAGCGCCGATCCTGTCGTTCGCCGGCGGGCGATGAAGAGCCTCAGCTATTCGCTGCCGTTGCGGTACGTGGCTCGCCTCTTCTACATGTTGGTATGCAAGCGCGCATTCCTGGACGGCTCGGCAGGAATTGCCTACGCGCAGATGATGGCTGCGTATGAGGCGATGATCGATGTGTTCCTGACCGTGCGGCGTGCTAATCTCAATCTCTGAGACTAAGGACGTGCACATGTGCAAAAGGATATTCCAGGCTGCGCTTGTCCTGCTGGCATCTGCTGCCGGCGCCATATTACCCGGGGCGGCCGTCGAGCAGGTCGAGCCGGATAATTCCGGGCCGGTCAAGCTCATGTGTGCCTCCTGGCTGGGCGGACCGGGGCACGACGAACTGGTCGGGGCCGCCATCTCGCCGGATATGAAAGTCATCCTGGCGGGCAATGGCTCTCGCTACCAGCCGGCAGGGGTCACACCCGTTCAGCTCAATACAGGCGACCTCCTGGCCGCCGTGAACTCGATGGCCAGGAAGGTGCTCAACAAGAGAGCAGCTGCCGGCGATCAGGGAAACACCAGCGGCTTTGTGGCACGGCTGTCGCTGGACGGGAAGAAGGTGCTCAGTTACGCGAGGTTGCCGGAAGGCACCACCATTCGCAAGATGGTGCTGGACGCACGAGGGACTGTCTATCTCCTCTGCTCGGCCGGGCAAGGAAGCAGCATCGGTCAGGAAATACACGTGGCGGTGCTGCCTCCAGGGGCAAACAAGCTGAGCCGATGGATTCATTACCCGGATACCATCGACTTTGCCGTTGATGGAAACGGCGACATCCTGACGCTGACGAACGACCGTCTCTCCCGCTGGAACAACGAGGGCACCGCGAGCAAATGGAGCGTTCAGTGGCGCTGCTATGGCGAGAAGTACACGGGCGCGATGACCGTGTCGCCCCAGACCGGCATCGCCGCCGTGGTGGGCTACGGTGCGGCAAACACCGGTCACGAGCCGTACAAGGATCCCTTCGCCTTTGCATTCGACCGGGCGGGCAAGCAAGTATGGGCTCTTTGGAACCCGGATCCAAAGAGGGAGCGGCCAACAGAGCTTGGTGGCAACGGATTGATGGCCGACACCTCCGGCAATCTGGCCGCTGTAGACCGTTCAGGCAACTTGCTGCTCGGCTATTTTGCCGACGGCGGCAACACGATCATGATGCGCGATCCGCGCGACCCGGCCCGACCGCTGGCGGCGTCGGTTCTTGACGGCGTTTTTCAGAACACGCCTGGCTATGGCTTTGTGGGCGCCGCTAAGACCTCCGTGCTCTTTCGCGTGGAGCCGAAAACCGGACGCCTGGACAAGGGCACGTGGCTGAGCTCATGGATCAACCCCCGCCGTGCCAACAGCTTGCAGATCAGTGCTGTGGACACGGACGAGGACGCGCGCACGTTCGTGGTTGGCCGCAGCTACGCCGGCTGTCCGACCAGGCAGCCATGGTACACCTGTATGCCCAACGGCTATCGCGGCGGAGGATACCTGGCGGTCTTCGACCGGGGATTCAGAATGGTGCAGTGTGGCTACTTCCCCACCTCGGACATAAGCGCCGTCGGCGCCCGCAACGGCTATCTGGTAATTGCAGGCAGCGCCAGGGATTACGAGGACAAGGCCAAACAGGTGCCCGCCCGCACCTTTAATCCGCCGCAGGCTTCTTACGGCGGCGGCGACCGGGACGGATATTTCGCCATATTTCGTCTGCCGGCTGCCCGGTGAGCTGTCCGCCCAGACAGGCGGAAACGATCAACCGCGCGGGTTTCCTGCCGGGCCGCTCAGATGGCGATATCATCTTGTTTGATATCCTTTGCGTTCCCGATTCGGGGGTTGGATGCCCGCGGAGCAAAATCAAGCAGGGGTGACCTGCGCTGTCTGTTGTCACAACAGCGCCGGGAGACTGGCCAGGACGCTTTCCTTCCTGGCCGCTCAGCAGGCTCCGCCGCAGCTGCCGTGGGAGGTCATCGTTATCGACAACGGCTCGACGGACGACACCGCAGCCGTCGCTGTTGCAAAATGGCCTGCCTCGGCGCCGGCGCCTCTGCGCGTGGTGAGCGAGCCCGACCTTGGCCTGAGCTTCGCCAGGAGGAGGGCGCTGGCGGAGGCCAGATATGAGTTCGTGACCTTTATAGACGACGACAACTGGGTTTGCCCGGATTGGGTGCGGCTGACATTTGAGATTCTCAGCGAGAATCCGAAAATTGGCGCCTGCGGCGGCGCCAGCGAGGCGGCCTGCGAGTCGTCTCCGCCTGCATGGTTCGAGCGGTACAAGGACCACTACGCCATCGGCCCGCAAGCTTCAGAATCGGGCGACGTCACCGACTCGCGCGGTTGGCTCTGGGGGGCTGGCTTGACGCTCAGACGATCTGCATGGTTTGCTCTCATCGACTCCGGCTTCTCATTTCAGCTGGCCGATCGGCAGGGCAAGAAATTGAGCTCCGGTGGCGATGTGGAGCTGTGCCTGGCGCTTCGCCTCCGGGGTTGGAGGCTCTGGTACGACGATCGCTTGAAGTTCCAGCATTATGTTCCCGCCAACCGGCTCGACTGGCGGTACTTCAGGCGGATGTGCCGGGGGTGCGGCGCAACTACCGTGGTCACCGACATCTTCGCCTTTGCCCTATCCGACACTTTGCCCCAGCACAAGAAAAATTGGCTCTGGCAGACGCTGGCGGCGTTGAAGGGCATGCTCACCATGCCGGCGAAGCTCGTGGCTTCCATGTTCCTGCCGCTGGAAGGCGACGGGCAGGTGGCGACCATAGAAGGGTTCAAGGGCAGGATAAGCGAGCTCCTCAGGTTGCGCGGCGGTTTTGAGCGAAGAATAAAGCTCCTGGCGCAGCAGTCGAGGGAGCCTCATGGGCAGCCCATGATCTAGAGCATGGAGAGCAGGACCCGGGATGCACATCTGGCGCGTGCTCAAGAATATCTGGAACCACCCGCTCGCCAGGTCGGACCGGGCCCGTGCCCTGGCAAGATATGGATACTGGCAGGCGCGTTGTCTTGTTTCCAACCGCGACTCGATCGTTGCCTTTGTCAATCAAAGCAGGCTTTCTGTTCGAAAGGGCATGCATGGGGCGACCTTCAATATTTACACGGGGCTCTCGGATTTTTCAGCGATGGGTTTTCTCCTGCATCTCCTTCGCCCGGGCGATCTGTTTGCCGACGTGGGTGCCAATGTTGGTGTCTACACGGTCTTATCATCTGCGGTCAGGGGCGCGAGAAGTATTGCCATAGAGCCGATTCCGGCCAATCTTGCCGATCTGGAAAGGAACATCGAGCTGAATGGGATAGCTTCTCTTGTGACGCCGGTCCGAGCTGCGGCAAGCTCCAGGAGCGCGCCTGCCAAGCTGAAGATGGTCTGTCTCGGTCCGATGAGCCGGATTGCCCGCGATTCCGAGCAGTCGGAGGCCGTCGATGTGGATGCGGTGCAGCTCGACAATGTCGTACCCGGCAGCCCGATCTTGCTCAAGCTGGATACCGAGGGACACGATGGCGAGGCGCTCGACGGAGCGGCTCGCCTGCTGAGCGATCCCGGGCTGAAGGCGATCATCATCGAGCTGTGGAAAAGAGAGTCGCTGCACGAAATGCTGGTATCGCACGGATTCGACGCACACGCCTATGATCCCTTCACTCGCACGCTGACCAGGGAAGGATTCACGGGGCAGGAGGACACAATCTACGTGCGTGATCTACGCTTCGTCGAGCAGCGGGTAAAAGAGGCTCCGCCATTTACCGTACTTGGCAGAGCAATATAATCTTATGGACAGAGCCGAAAACGAGCAGAACGGACCGCTGAAACTTCTCCTTGTAGCCAATTATCTTCCCGACAGATGGGACAGCATGAATCGCTTTGCCGACATGCTGGCCAGGGGGATGTCCACTCGCGGCTTATCCGTGCGCACGGTGAGACCCGAGCCAATCGTCAATCCTTCCGGGAAGTCCGCGAAGGGCCTCGGGAAATGGCTCGGTTATATTGACAAGTTCGTGCTTTTCCCGCCAGCGCTTGCCGCGGCTGCGGGCTGGGCCGATGTGGTTCACATCTGTGACAGTTACAACTCCGGGTACGTCGGCTTGCTCAAGGACAAACCGGTTGTGGTCACCTGCCACGATCTGCTGGCTGTCAAAGAGGTTCTGGGAGAGTCCACCGACTGTCAGTCATCGCCGCTCGGGCATGTTTTGCGACGATGGCAGCTCAAGCAGCTTCAGAGGGCGGACGCGGTGGCGTGCGATTCCGTCTACACGCGTGCTGACGTCGAGCGGCTTTCCGCCTCACCGCGTCGATTCTCGCTGCACCATATACAGTTGCCGATTGATGAACGCTTTGGGCTACTGTCACGCGGGGAGACGATGCAGATCTTGCAGGGCGTGCCGCAGCTAGACCGCGCGAAACCTTTTGTGTTGCATGTGGGCACGAGTCATCCGCGCAAGAACAGGGCCGGGGTTCTGCGTACCTTCGCGCTTGCTTCCCGCGATTGGGACGCACAGCTCGTCCTGGCCGGTGAGCCGCTCAGCGCTGAGCATGTAAGGCTTGCCGAATCGCTGGGTATCACGCATAAGATGCTCGTGCTCGTTAAACCAAGCGATCTCGTATTGAAGGCGCTCTATAACGCCGCCTTCGTATTTCTCTTTCCCTCTACCTTCGAGGGATACGGCTGGCCCCTGCTGGAAGCGCAAGCGTGCGGGTGCCCTGTGGTCTGCAGCACCTGCGGTCCGTTTCCGGAAGTCGTTGGTGATTCAGCGCAGTTGAGAGCGGTTGACGACGAAGAAGGAATGGCTGAGGACATACTCAAATTGAAGGACGATGCCAGCCGCAGGGAATGGATTTTACGCGGTTCCCAAAACATAAAGCGCTTCTCGATTGACCGGATGATCAATGAATATATCTCTCTCTATCGCGCTCTTTGCGGCGAGGAGAACAGAAAAGCCAACGACTAGGCTTTGCAGCTTGCTTCGGTAAGGCTGGCTAGCGCGGATAGAAATCCCAGGGCGTAAAAGCACGCTCGAGCCACAAGGGCGAGGCTGCCGGAGCTCTTGGTGCAGGGCGGGCGTCCCAGCACATGACACGCAAACAGCCTGCCGAAGAACCTCACACACTGGGCCGGTGTCAGATTCTTCAGCCCGAGAAGGAACTCATTTCGATAAAAGTTGATCTGATATTTCCAGGTCCTGGTGCTCTCGTCGTGGCAGCCGCCGCTGGGCTCTTCGAGATGGCGGAGCCAGGCTTCCGGATCGTACCAGACGATCATGCCCAGCTTCCGCAGTCGCAAGCACAGATCGGCTTCCTCGCGATTTGAAACCAGGGAGAACCGCTCGTCGAATGAGAGGCCGTGCTCGCTGAAGATCTGGCGGCGGAAAGACATGTTGCAGCCGCGCGCGGAAAGGACCCGTTGCGGGTTCCGGGTGAGGGTGAAGTCGTGGTAGTACCAGACCAGCGCCGGATCGCTTACCTGCTCGGGCATCCGATCCAGGAGCAGGTCGGCGGGCAGCAGCGAGGGATCTTCGCAAGCGATGATGCGCCCCGCTACGCAGCCCACCCGGGGATTGCTCAGATAACTCCTGGCATGGGCCTTCAAGAAGCCCGGCGGAAGGCGCACATCATCATCGATAAAGACGGTGATCTCGCCTGATGACAGGGAGATGCCCAGATTGCGGGCGGCCGGCAGGCTGGGCTTGCTCACCCGTTGCCAGCGTATACTGCCTTTGGCGCTGAGATCCCGCAAGTAGTTTTCTGTTGCTGGCTCGTGGGAAGGCGTCTGGTCTATAACCAGGATTTCGTATTTCGGATAATCCACGGAAAGGAGGTCTTTCAGGGTATCGACCAGCAGCCCTTCCCGCTTGTAAGTGGGAATGATGACCGAAATGAACGGCCAGTCAATCCTCTCCGCTTGCTCCGCTGGCGAAGGCATTATTCACACAACACGGGGTGCACAGCACCTTACTCTATCAAATCAGGCGGCCGATTCCTCGGAGCCTGGTTTCAGAGCAAAGTGATGTGTGATCTCGGCAGCCGGCGTTTCGATGCGATAGGATAGGGCAAGTCAAATTCCTGAGCGGGCGGGACGCCCGCGCCCCCAGGCGGTCAGCCTCAATGTGCGGCATAGCGGGTATAGTCGGACCTGGAGCCTCTGATTCGCGAGAGGCTGTCGAACGCATGTTGGCCGCCATGACCCACAGGGGACCGGACGGAGAAGGGCTCTATGTTTCCCCGTCCGGCCGATGCGTCCTGGGACACAGGCGTCTGGCTGTTCTCGACCTCTCGGCATCGGCGGCGCAGCCTATGCTGGACGACGAAGCTCAGCTCGCGCTCGTATACAACGGCGAGTGTTACAACTTTCAGGCGCTCAAAGATGCTCTTACGTCCAGCGGGGAAACGTTCACCTCCAGCGGCGACACGCAGGTTGTGCTCAGGTTGTTGAAGCGCGAGCATGTAAATGCACTGGCCAGGCTGAACGCGATGTTTGCTCTCGGACTCTGGAACGAGAGCAAAAAAGAGCTGCTGCTCGCCCGCGATCGCTTCGGGCAAAAGCCGCTCTATTACGCCAGGTCCGGCCGGCTGCTCGTGTTCGCTTCCGAGGTGCGCGCTCTCCTGGCATCGGGGCTGGTGTCACCGAGGATCGAGATAGAGGCGGTCATCAGCTACCTCTCTTTAGGCGCAGTGCAAGGTCCGCTGACACTAGTCAAAGATACGTTCCTGCTCGCGAAGTCAGGTTATCTCATCGTCCGAGATGACGGAGATCTTTCCCGGGGAACATACTGGCAGGTGCCGGAGGACAAGCATCCGCTTCCGGAGCCCGATCTGCGGCGACTGTTTGAGGATGCGGTGTCCAGGCATTTTGTCAGCGATGTGCCGGTGGGCGCGTTCTTATCCGGCGGCATCGACTCTTCAGCGGTTTGCGCTGCGGCTGTTCGCCGGATGAAAAGCTCGGTGGTCAGTTTGAATGTTGCCTTTCCTGACGATCCTGATTACTCGGAAGCGGACAGAGCACGCCAGATTGCCGCTGCCCTGGGGACAGAGCACATCGAAATACCTGTTTCGCAAAGCGACTGCCTTTCCCGGGTGCGCAAGGCTGTGGACAGTCTCGACCAGCCCTCGATCGATGGGGCCAACACGTTCATGGTTTCGCAGGCCGCTCACGAAGCCGGGTTGAAGGTAGCGCTTTCCGGGCTGGGTGGAGATGAGCTGTTCGGTGGGTATCCATCCTTCGGCTCGGTGCCGTCGATGTCCTTCTGGTCCAGAGTCGCCGGGCCGCTGAAAACTCCTGCTGGTGCGCTTGTTGCCGTGGCCGGTGGTGGTGCCGACAGGCGTATCGATCGCGTTGGCGACCTGTTGAAAGCGCCGCCAGATCTGCTCAGCACTTTTCTGGTGCGTCGCAGGGTATTCTCGTCGGCGTCAATTGGAGAGCTGGTGCCTTCCTGTCAGCGCCGGTGGATAAGCGGCATTCCGGAAGAGCGGCAGCAGGAGCTCCTTAAGCTGATCACCGCGCGGGAGCCGCTGGATGGCGTCGGGCTTCTGGAAATGGACGTATACATGACGGAGATGCTGCTGCGCGACTCGGACGTAATGGGAATGGCTCACAGCCTGGAGATCCGCCTGCCTTTCCTTGACTGCGAGTTTGCCCCGGCTGTCCTGCGGCAGGATGCTCGTATTAGAGGGCAGGAAAACGGTTCCAAGTCCTTTCTCAAAAGCATGGTCAGGGACTGGCTGCCGGCGGAGATCGGCTGGCCGGCCAAGAAGGGCTTTCAGCTCCCGTTCCAGAGCTGGATGCAGAGAGCCTTGCGCCATGACATTGAGCAGGGCATCGAGGCGCTACGCAGCTATCAAGAGTGTTTTTCGGCCGAGAGCGCGGCTCGACTCTGGCGGTCCTTCTGCCGGCATCCCGAGACGGTCGGCTGGAAAAGACCATGGGCGTTATTCGTCCTGGGGCGATATCTGACCGGTCACGGGCTGCGACCATGAAAGTTCTTGTTGTCGGACATGCCTACATCGTCGATCTCAATCGCGGAAAGTGGCGGGAGTTTGTCGCATTAGACAAAGGCAACCAGGTGACGGTCGTTGTGCCCCAGCGGTGGGAGCCGGGCGGCGTGCAGTCGGGGGTGGTGGTGAGCGAGCCTGTCGATGAGGGAGCGTTGCGAGTCGTGCCGATCCCGAATTTCCACCGGTCCAACCAGTCGCTGCTCTGCTTCGGAAAAGGAATTGGCGAGCTGCTGCGCCAGTTCAGACCGGACGTTATTCAGGTCGAGCAAACTGCCAAGGCTCTTGCTTACGCGCAAATGATCTGGCTGAACCGCCATCTGGGATTGAAGGCGAAGAACGTGTTTTTCACCTGGTGGAACCTGTCGTACGACCTGTACTTTCCGGTAAGCGAAATTGAGCGGTACAACCTGAAGCGCACGGACGGCGCAATCTGCGGCAATCAGGCCGGTGAGGAGATACTCCGCGAGCGCGGTTACGGCGGACCCATAAAGGTAATGCCGCAGCTTGGCGTGGATGAGCGCATCTTCTTCCCGCAGCGATCGCTGGATCTGAGAGCTTCCCTGGGCATCGCCGGCAATGAGTTTGTCATCGGTTTCATCGGGCGCCTTGTTGAAGAAAAAGGATTGCTCACGCTCGTGCGGGCCTTGGTCGAGCTCAGGCATCTGGCAGCGCAGGCTGATGGTTTTAACTGGCGCTGCCTGTTCATCGGTCAGGGCCCGCTCAAGAAAGATCTTCTAGCCGCGGCTCACGCTGGTGGAATCGCCGAGCAGGTCATCTTCGTCGACCCCGTGCCGCACAGTGAGGTAGCCGGCTACATAAACGCGCTTGACGCGATGGTGCTTCCCTCCGAATCCAGCACCAGCTTCAAAACTATGACCAGCCGCGGTTGGAAGGAGCAGTTCGGTCATGTGCTCATCGAGGCGATGGCCTGCAAGGTGCCCGTGATTGGCTCCGACAGCGGCGCCATTCCAGAGGTCGTTGGACAGTCCGGCTTCGTTTTTCCGGAGAAGGACCATCTGGCGCTGGCCCGCACGATCAGGCAGGCGGCCTTAAGCGATGATCTCCGCAAATCTCTGTCGGCGCGAGGTTATGAGCGCGTGCATTCTCTGTACACCAACAAGGCGATTGCGCGCCAGTCCTGGGAATTTTACCAGCAACTTCTCTCGTGAGGGGATATTGATTACCCTTTTCTCGCCACCGGCTCCAGATCGGCAAGCCCGCGTTCGCGGAGAAATGCCTGGAAGAGCTGGGCGAGGTCGTCGCCGTCGTAAGTGTTTATCGGATGAAACTCGGAGACCAGGCGTTCCAGACGGCTTACCCGACGCGTGCTCAACGGTTTGCCGCCGGGGGTGTAGGTTCTGGTGCTTACGGTAAGAAGTCTTTCCCCATCCCCGTACGGCACATATGTATAGAGATGCTCCGCCCGGCCGACAGAGCTGACCCGATCGTCGTCGTCTGTCTCGATGACCAGTATCCGGTTGCGAACCACAATTTTGTTCGGCGACGCCGAAAGCACCTCCCAGGTGTCCTGGGCGTGATAGCCGTACTCACCGTAGTCCGTGCGATGAATGATAAACCCGCGCTCCCAGACCTTTCCCTGGCGATCTCTCTGGCAGCCGAAAAAGCCGTTCACACCCCGGCTGCCAAAGGTCTCCAGGCTGGAGAAGTCCAGCTTGCCGGAAGATGACCACGCTTCACCTGCCGGTTGCCCCCTGCGGAAGCCCGGCCTCGTGAGCCTGGACAGGAGCCCACGGTCCGCCTCCACTCCTGTGTGCTCTACCTCATTGCCAAATTCCCAGGTGCCCGCCGCCCACGCGGGTATATTGACCCACCAGTTCTTCCCCTCGACCGCCGGGAACATTGACGGGTCATATTTCTTTCCCCTGGACAGCTCCGTGCTTACGGGCGGCAGCGACGTGGAGAGCCGAAAGATCTCCGTCACCGGCTGCTGCGGCTCGCTCGCTGGTTGTCCTGGCGCTGGCCGGGGCCGCGTGTCTGCTACCGTTGCGGCCGATCGCGCACGAGCGGGCAGTTGTACCTGAGGTGGAGCCATTAATGACGCCGCCATCAAAGCCGAAAGGCTGAGCAGTGCGCTTATGCGATTGCCGGGCGCAAAAGACGACGGGCGCCCGGTAAAGGACCGCTGCATGAAATATCTCACCAGTGGAACGAGCCTCCGCAAGTAATGACGGGTACTCCCAGGATATCACCTTTCACCGATCCCGGTGATTCGGACTACCTCGAGCTGAGTGACGGGAAGAAGCGATCGCGCACCACCAGCAGTGGCTGCTCTATCAACCTGGACATAAGAACCCCAGCGGCTATGCTCCCGCCGACATAAAGTAGCAGCTCGATAGTAAATCCAAACGGGAAGCCGAAACCGCCCGGCACCGCAAGGATGGCATATAGAATCGCCATGTGCCACAGGTATATGGAGTAAGAGTAGTAGCCAATCGTGGCTATCGCCCAGTACAGCAGGCTCGACCATCGCGGGGGCTGCCAGTGCATGGCGCTGAGGATGATGAGGCCGAACCCGACATAGAGCATCACGAGCCCCAGTGAGTAAAGCCACATCGTCTCCACGACTTTGAGCCAACCGGCAACCAGGCAAGGTAGAAGCAGAAGGAGCTCGACAACGCAGATGGCAGCAAGGCGCCTCGTGACAATCTGCTCCAGAGCCCGGCCGTGGAAGTGATAACAGTAGGAGAGCAAGACACCGAAGAACAATTCGTCCAGGCGCAGGTGGGTAGGGCAGTAGTATGTTTTCCACGGCTCGGCGTGACCGAAGGCATGCAGGGTCCAGATCCGGAGGAGGAAGATCAGCACATTGGTGGCGATCACAATCTTGATCAGCCGATGAAATGGATTCGGTCCGCCACGCTTGCCCAGGAAAAACAGCAGCAATCCCAGCAACAGGTAAAAGTGCTCCTCGATCGCCAGCGACCAGGTATGGCCCCACAGATACCACGGGGAGTAGTTTTGTACAAACAGCGCTTCCGAAAGAAATGCAGGAACCGTCACCTTATCAGGAATCCAGCCGATCGTGGGCAGAGCCAGGAACAGAAAGACATAAAACGCCGGGTAGATTTTGAGCGCTCTGCGGATGAAAAAGCGCGGCAGGCTCACCTTGCCATGCCGGATATACTCTTTAAAAATGAGTCCTGAGACCAGAAAGCCGCTCAGCACAAAGAAGAGGTCAACGCCCACCCAACCCAGGTGCTGCCACAGCTCTAGAATCTCCTTGAGCGGCCTGCGGGTGGATGGCGGAATGTTGTGTATGTGAGCGCCAATTACCAGGATAACAGCCAGGCCGCGCAGGAAATCCAGCTGCAGCGATCTGGATTGACGAGCAGCGGGCATCCGTTGAAACTCCCGGGGTAAACTTCAGGCGGCCTCAATGCTGTTCCGGCTGGCCAGATACCACTCGATCGTCTTTTTCAGCCCCTCGTCGAATCCGACTCTTGCCTCAAAGCCGAAACGCTCCCTGGCGCGGCTTGTATCCAGACGGCGCCTGGGCTGCCCGTTGGGCATGCTCGCGTCCCAGATGAACTTCCCTTCAAAGCCGGTCAGCTCCGCAATCTTCTCCGCCAGATCCTTCATGCTTATCTCGAAGCCGGACCCGAGGTTGACCGGCTCGGGACTGTCATAGCGCTCAGCAGCCATGACGATCCCGCGCGCGGCGTCGTCGACGTAGAGGAACTCACGCGTCGGGCTGCCGTCTCCCCAGGCCGTGATTTCGAACTGTCCTAGTTTCACCGCATCCACGCACTTGCGGATGAGCGCCGGAATCACATGTGACGTTTTCGGGTCGAAATTGTCGCCTGGCCCGTATAGATTCACCGGCATGAGGTGAATGGCATTGAAATCGTACTGCTGGCGGTAAGCCTGAGCCTGCACGAGCAACATCTTTTTGGCAAGACCATAAGGGGCGTTAGTCTCCTCCGGGTAGCCAAACCACAGGTCGTCCTCCTTGAAGGGGACCGGGGTGAACTTCGGATAGGAGCAGATTGTCCCGATGCCCACGAACTTGCTGACCCCGGCCTTGCGCGCTTCTTCCATCAACATGACGCCCATCACCAGGTTGTCGTAGAAGAAGCTGCCCGGCATATCCCTGTTGGCGCCGATGCCCCCCACGACCGCCGCCAGGTGGATGATCAGATCCGGCTGCTCCTCCTTAAGGAGTTTCCTGACCAGCGCCTGCTCGCGGAGGTCATAGTCCTTCGAGCGGGGCACAATGATGCGCTCATGGCCTGCCGACTCGAGCGCGCTCACCACCCGGCTCCCCAGGAAGCCGGAGCCGCCAGTGACCATTACGTTCGCGAATCGGGGCATCAGGTCGTTGTTTCCGCGTCCACCATCAGTCGCACCAGCTCCTTGAATTTTACCTTCGGTTGCCAGCCGAGCTTTTCCCTGGCCCTGGTCGCGTCGCCGACCAAAAGGTCGACTTCTGCCGGCCGGTAAAGGCTCTCGTCTATTCGGACATGTTTTTCCCAGTCCAGACCAGCGTGCGAAAATGCCTCCTGGAGAAACTCTTTCACCGAATGCGTCTCGCCGGTGGCGATCACATAATCGTCCGGCTCATCCTGCTGCAACATGAGCCACATCGCCTGCACGTACTCTTTCGCGTAACCCCAGTCTCGTTTGGCGTCCAGGTTACCCAGGGTGAGCTTTTCCTGCTCCTTGCGGAGTATTCGGGCCACGGCAATAGCGATCTTTCTGGTCACAAACGTCTCGCCGCGGCGCGGCGACTCGTGATTGAAGACAATGCCGTTGCAGGCGAACAACCCGAAGCTCTCCCGGTAGTTGACCGTAGCCCAGTGAGCGTAGACCTTCGCCACCCCATAGGGGCTGCGTGGATGGAACGGTGTTGTCTCACGTTGCGGCACCTCGTGGACATTACCGAACATCTCGGAAGTACCCGCCTGGTAAAACCGTGCCGGCAGCTGGCATTGCCGGATCGCCTCCAGGATTCTAACCGTCCCCAACCCGGTCACGTCGCCGGTGTATTCGGGCATGTCGAAGCTTACGCGCACCTGGCTCTGGGCGGCCAGATTGTAAACCTCGTCTGGCCGTGTATGGGCGAGGATGTTTATCAGGCTTGCCGAATCGGAAAGATCGCCGTTGTGCAGGAAAAGTCTTACCCCGTGAATGCTCTCGTCGTTCAGGAGGTGCTCCAGCCGAACCGTATTGAGCATGGAGGAGCGCCGGACGATTCCGTGCACCTCGTAACCTTTCTCAAGAAGCAACTCGGCCAGATACGAGCCATCCTGTCCGGTGATTCCCGTAATGAGCGCCTTTTTCACGAAACGGTCCCTATGGAAGGTTCTGCCCTGCGGCCTGCCTGGCTGTGTAGCCGTACAGGTAAGGGGTGAGCAAGCCCAGTCCGTATACGGCGAAGCCCACGTTGCTATTGGAAGTATTGCCGCGCTCCCGGTTGTGCATGAAGGTCACCGGCAGGGCGGCGTTGATGACGGAAAGCAGCGTGTATGTTGCCACCACGGTGCCGACGTAGCCGATGAGCGGTGTTAGCCGTCTGATGGCCGACGCCTCCACCTGCACGACATCGCCGGGCATCACGGAGGCCCGGCCGGCTTTATCGTGGTTCCTCATCGCGGCACTCACGTTTACCACCCGGGTGGTCACCGTACCGTCCTGGTTCATCCGGCTCAAACGGACATAACGCTGTTTGGCGATGGTGTCGAAGCCGCCAGCTTTTACCAGAATGGTAAACAGGTCATCGTCAGGCCCGAGGTAGTACAATCCCGGCCTGTTGACCTCGCCTATCACCCTGACCGGGCGCGTGCTCCTGGCGGCCCAGCCGAGGGCGGCTGCGTCAAACGGCTTTCCACCCTTGGGCACATATATCGTATCGCCGTCTCGCAGCTCTATATCCTGTCCAGCATCGCCTTCGACGACCAGGCGCCACAGGTCGATGCCCTTGTAGCCTACCTCGCCGTGCCGCATCAGCTGTATGTGACGGATATCCGCCGTCTCCTTGACCCCGCCTGCCATTTGAATAGCGGTCAGGGCTGTCAGTGACGCTATGGAACGGGGGCTGTTGGCCGCAGCATAGGTGACCCCTATGCCCAGGCCGATTCGCTGCTGGGGAAGCGCTCCACCTTGATTGCCGGCCCAGCCCCCTGCGCTGCCGCCGCCTCTGCCGACGTTGTTCACGTAATAGCCGCCGCCGCCTTCGCCGCCTTCGCCGCCGTATCCGGCGTTGGTTGCCGTGCCGTAGCCGTACATGCCCCGTCTTTTCGAGACGTTGTTCAAGGTCATCTCATCGCTGTAAAGCCCTGGATTGACGACGTCACCCAGTACGTGAACCATAACCGGGCGCCGCTCCTTGAGCGTGACGGACACCTGCGGGTTGTCCACGAACTTTCGCTCTCGACCGTTTATAAGGTCCGTCAGCTCATCGAGGGTCAGCCCCTCGGCATGCACGACCCCGATCGGGTAAAAGCTTATGGCGCCGTCTGGACCGACGGTGAGCTCGGTTTCCAGGGGCTTTTCCTCGGAGCCGAGCGACGGGTCGGTTACCGATAGCTGGTCGCCCGGACCCAGCCTGTAGTCCATGCGGCTGTCCGTCAGTTCGACCGGCGCAGGGGGCAGCGGTTCTTTTTTAACCGTGCCAGGAGCCGGGGCGGGCTCTTTTTTAGCCGTGCCTGAGGCTGGCGCAGGCTCCTTTTTGACCGTGCCGGGGGTTTGTGCAGGCTGCTTGAAGGTCGATGGCGGCTGGATGCGTGTTGGTCTGAAGCGGTGCTTTGCCTGCGCAGGGGAGGCTTCCGCCGCAGGTTGCGTCTCGGTCGGGCTGGAGGGCGCCGGCGCCACCTCCGGCGGCGGTGGGATGAGCCTGATCGGCTCCCCCTGCTTGCTGCCCGGGGCTGCCCAGACCGGAACCATCAAATTGCAAAGCAAGACCAAACTGCTCAGGCCCGCCAGCGCCTTCCGTCTGAGCAACAAAGCGAGACTCCCTTCCAGTACTTACGTTAAGCACATATATGGGTAACCTGATACAGTAGTCAGTGTACCAAAACACCGCACCAGCAGGGAAGATGGGTCAAAAGGATACGCTATCTGCTGCCAGTTTGATGTCCACTGTCGATACCCATGATGGCCATGAGACCCGTGCTAGCTTTCTGGAAGGGGGGTGGGCAGGGTTCATCCTAGAAAAATACAGTCAGGCGATGTGGTCGTTTATGCGGCGAATGCGGAGCCATAGTTTCCAGGCATTCAGCATCCTGCTGCCGCTGGCTCTTTTTCTGGCCGTCGCCTTTGCCGGCTGCCTGTACACGGCGATTCAGCCGCGCATATACATGTCGCAGGCGCGCCTCTGGATCCAGCCGAGGCTGCCCACCGACGAGAAGATGCAAAACCAGGTGTATGCGCCGCTCACCAGCTTTTTTACCAACCCGCTTTCCACGACCTGTGAGCTGCTGCGCTCGCAGGCCGTCCTCAACACCGCCAGGCAGATCCTCTCCAGCCAGCTTCCACCCGGCAGGTGTCCTGCCGTCGAGCAGTTGAACGATATGCTGGAGGTCGTGCCCGCCAGGGAAGCGGACATCGTGGTGGTGCGTTGCCGCTCCTCCGACCCGGGGCTGGCCGTGGCCGCTGTGCAATCCGTGGTCGATTCGTTCCTCCGGCTCAACAGCGAGCAGATGAGGGCCTCGGCCTCACAGACCCTGGATTTCCTCCAGGGCGAGGTAAAGCGCGCCAGAGAGAGCAACGAGCAAGCCAGGGGGCGCCTCAAGCGATTCGAGAACGAGGAGGGCGCCGTCAACATACATGACCAGGTTCAGAGCCTTCTGGCCCAGAAGACCCGCAACGACAATGATCTCCAGGAGACCAGCCTGAAGGTGGCCGAAAAAAAGGCCGAGCTTGCCAACCTGCAATCTCGGCTGCGCATGACGCCGGAGCAACTGGATGCGGCCGGCAAGCTGGCCGCCGACCCCACTGTTGAGAGCATCCGCAAGGAGATAGGCAAGCGAGAGCTGGCGCTTGTGCAGTTGACCGCCAGATTGCGCGATACGCACCCGCGGGTGGTAAGAGCTAAGGCGGCCATTGGCAGGCTGCGCGAGGCCCTGGTGGCCAGGGCCAGGGAGCTGGCCGGGCAGGCCGGCGCCAGCCTGATTGAAAACCAGGTGGCCCTGAGCGATCAGCAGCAGCAGAAGCTGCTCGCCGATGTAGCCGATGGGGAATCCGAGCTGACCTACCTGCAGATGAAGCTGGCCAAGCTGCAGTCGGCCGCCGGCGTTCTCAGCGCTCAGCTTGCCGGCGTCCCGGTTGTGCAGCAAAAGATCGCAGAGTTGACCGACGAGGTTCAGGCGACCAACAGGGATCTGGCGGAGGCCGAAGCCCAGCTCCGCAAGGCTGTTACCTCCAAGGCCGTGGCTGCGACCACCTCCAACATCAAGGTGATCGACAACGCCTCCCAGCCGACCCTGCCCATCTCGCCGGACGTTCCGGCCAGCCTGGCGCTCTCATTTGCTCTGGCAGCGGCGGCGGGCGCCGGGCTGTTTTATGTCATGCGCTTCCACCTCAACCCGATCGTCTCCAACCCCGGCGAGGTGCTGGACCTGCTGCCGCTGCCGCTGCTGGGCTGGATCGGCAGGGGGCCGGACGCGGCCGGGCTTTCCGAGCTGCTGCCGGCCATGCATCGCGTGCGCTTGAATTGGAAGGGCGCCATGCTCGAGCAGGAGAAGAAGCGCATTGTCGTGACCAACTGCACTGCCGACGGCAGCGTGCCGCTTCTGGCGTCGAGCCTGGCCATGAGCATCGCCCAGGGCGGCTCGCGCGTCAGCGTGCTGGATCTGACCGGGGGCAGACCCTCCATCGCCCAGATCTTCGGCGTCAAAGAAAATCCGGGGCTCGGCCAATATCTTGGCCGGTCCGCCAGCGCCTTTTCGGTTGCCGACCTGCTGCATCCGGTAGACGACCCCGGCAGGCTCAACATTATTCCGGCGGGGGACAGAACGGCCTGGGCCGGCAAGCTGGATTCCCGGGCATTTCAGGAGCTTGTCGAAATGCTGCAGCAGGAGTGCGACGTGCTCATCCTGGCGGCGCCTGCGCTGGGCGAGTCGCTGGATGCGATCTCCCTGCTGCACCAGAACGCTTTCCTTCTCATCGGCGTATGGCTGGGCAACAGCAGCAAGACATCGCTCAGGCTCGCGGCTGCTGAGGTGCGGTGCCAGAAGGTAAAGGCCGGCGGCATCTTTCTTATGGGCGCCTCGGACAGGAGCATTCTCTCGGCCCTCAACAAGGGGGGCGAGGAATCCGAAAATGGAGAGGGGGATTCCAGCTCCTGGTAGCGCCTACGACCTTGGCGGCGGGGTGGACTCCATGCGGTCGGCGATAAACCGGTCGAGCAAGTCGTCCAGCGCTTCCTTTATACTGGATGCCTCGTCTGTTTTCGGATGTCCGGTGCGCGACCACAGCGGCGTCTCGAACCGCACGGCCGGGTCTCTGACCAGGGAGACCCAATCCGAATAGGTGAGGGTCACGGCCAGCTCGTCGGTGGCCATGTCGGTGTCGACGGCGATGGAGAGCTTCGGCCCCTGCTCGGGTGCGTTGGCGGTCGAGACGCCGACCTCGTGAAGCTTGGTTTCCGCCAGGTGCTTGAGCTGCCCGGACAGATCCAGGGTCGGTGCCTTGTTGCGAAAGAGCTGGTTGGTTACCCCGAGGCTCACGGTGCTGGATATCCGCACCTTGTCCAGGCCTTTCAGGGCCGGATAAGGCCGCTTGGCCAAGGCCGCGCCGCCAAAGGAAAGCATCAATAACATGACAACGAGAGCGACGGCCGGCAGCTTCCTGAACCGTCTCATCCTCTCTATCTTGTCGCGCCGCATTTATCGCTCCCTTCTGCGCTCGGTTGTTGGCAACTATTCGGGGGAACCGCGACGATGATAGCAGACGGAGCATTCTTGCTAACGCACGGTGGTCTGAAAGAAGGAATCCAGGAACATCTTCTCCAGCTCGCCGCGAAGCTCGGTGACATCTTTGGCCGTGTCGACGGTACGCCAGAAGGCGTTGCTCCGGTATGCCTTCAAACCGCCCTCCCGGGCCATCCTGGGGAACGTGGTCGTTTCGTGGTCGCCCCTGTCGGGCAGGAGATCGACAATCTCCGGATTGAGCACGTAGATGCCCGCGTTAACGCAAAAAGGAAGCTCCGGCTTCTCACGAAATCCGACGACCGAAGCGCCGTCTGCAATCTCGACGATGCCGTAAGGGCTGCGCAGCGGCACCGTCACCAGCGTGGCCAGGCAGCGGTGGCTGTTGTGGAAGCCGACCAGCTCATCTATCGGCAGGTTGGTGATGAGGTCGCCGTTGATTGCCAGCACAGGCCCGTCCACGTCCGCCAGCCGTTTCATGGCCGCTTTCAAAGCCCCGCCCCGCCCCAGCGGCTGCTCCTCGATCTCGTATTCGATATTTATCCGCCACTTGGACCCGTCGCCAAAGTAGTCCTGTATTATCTCGTGCCGGTAGCCGCAGGCTACCACCAGCCGGCTGATGCCGTGCGACCTCAGCCATTGCAGCTGGTAAGCCATGATCGGGTTGCCCAACAGCTCGATCATCGCTTTGGGCCGGTCCTCGGTCAGCGGGCGCAAACGCTCGCCCTGACCACCGGCCAAGATTACCGCATGTCTCATCGTCTCCCCCGCTTGATGCCCCCGTAAGTTGAGTTTACCCCGGCGACTGAGCCTCCCGCCACGGGCTGTGTACTACACTTGACCATGGTGCCGGCAGAGCCACGACGCGGCAAGCGGCCGCACTAAGCGGCTGGGCTGGGGGTCCGCCAGCGGGGAGCAGCTATGACGGGGCGAAAGGTCGAGTTTCTGGATAACTACTGGGTTCGCCTGCCCGAAAAGTTTCCCCGCATAATCGCGGTGCGGCGTCTGAAATCGCTGGCCAAGGCTGCCCCCGGGGATCGCCTGGTGGCCGCCCTGCTGCGCGGTGACCGTGCCGGTGCCTTGCAGGTTCTCGGCGCGCCTGGCTCGGCGGTTTTCCTTGAGCGGCTGATCTCCGGCGGCACCACCGAGCGGCTGAGCGCGCTTCTTTACGAGCGCCTCTGCCAGCTCGAGCTGGCAGAGGCGGCTACCGGGCAAGTGCTCAGCACCGGAGCCAGCCTGCTGGACACGCTGCGGGCGCTGGCGACGCGCACGTACACCCTTTTTGCAACCTACGACGAGCTTTTCGTCAAGCTGTACGACGAGCTTGGCGAATTTCAAAAGCAGATACTCTGGATCAAGGGGCCGGTGCTGGGGCGCACGCTCTACGCCAAGCCCCATTTCCGTTTCTCGGTGGACTTCGACCTGCTTGTGGAGCCGGGCGCCATTGACCGGGTGGCGGAGCGCCTCCAGTCCGGTGGATTCGCCATCGACTGGTCGGATCCGGGAGAGTGCCACCAGCTGGGCACCGGACCGGTCGGCTCGCTGGCAGATCTGAGGATCTCGCCGAGCGCCGAATTCGAGCCGATCAACAACATCAGTTTGCAAATGAGCGGCTGGCCCCACGTTGAGCTGAAGTGCGATCCCTGGAACCGCGGGCTCAAGGCCGCTACCACCGAACGGATCTTCGCCGGCGCCGAGGAGCTTGTTTGGCGGGGGCGCCGCTTTCTGTATCCTTCCACCGTCGATCACCTCCTCATCGAGCTGGTGCATTTCCACAAGCACGGCTTCGACGGCTGGCACTGGCTGTACGACATTCACCTGCTCGCGTCGAAGTTGACCGAGACACCGGGGCGCTGGCAGCAGCTGGTCGAGCGCTGCCGCCTCGAGGACGAGCTGGCGGCCAGCGCCTGGGCGGGGCTGGAGCTTGCTCGGGAGACCCTGGGCTCGCCGGTGCCGCCCGAGGTAACTTCAGCGCTCGCACCAGCAGATGCCGGCTTGTGGGGCAAGGTTTTCACCTACACCGTGAGCACCGACTTTCTCTGGAACAGAACCTCCCTGCCCATGCTTCTCTTGAACGCGGCCTTTCTCGGAGACCGTGCCCGAAAGACAAAGGTGTTGCGCCAGTGTCTGTGCCCGTCCCGGGAGTTCCTTTCCCGGTATTACGGCGGCGGCAAGCAGGTTGGTTTCTGGACTCAACGGCTCTATTTGCTCGCTCACTGGGTGGTGCTCCTGCTTCCGGGCGGGCTGGCCAGGCGAACCCTCGGACGGCTCATCTGGAGGACGCCTTCCTGAAGCGCGTGAGCGCGGCGTCATCTCACATGGACAGCAAGAGCTGCACGCGCTCGGGCAGGCTGCCGCCGCTGAGCAGGCAGCAACGGGCGTCAGCGACGCCTTCCTTCAAGACGTCGATCGCCCCCGGTACCCTGAGGGCGCTGGACAAGGGAAGCACGAAGCGAACGAACTCATCCGGCGAGATCTCCTCGGGCGACATTCTTGCGTCCGGCGCCACCGCATTCAGTGGCACCAGCCTGATGCATACGGCAAAGCGAGCGGGCACGGCCTGGCGATGGAACAGCCCCGCCCCGGGACACCAGGTGCCCAGAACGAGGGGACCGGGTCTGACGCCTGCGCAGCGCTCCAGCAACTCCGCGCATCCGGGGCGCACGGAGAAGGGGCGCTCGAATGGAATTACGGATCGCTCATCCATATCCAGGACGGCGATATCTTCAGCAAGCGCTTTCCACCCGCGGGAAAGGACCATGGCAAGCGTCAGCGTGGTCTTGCCGGCAAAGGATGGTCCCGCCAGCAGAAAGAGGCGACCGTCAGGCGCCAGGAGAACCGCGGCGTCGAGCCAGAAGCAGCGGTCGTGCCAGGACTGGCAACGCGATGCGACAAGGCTCACCGCCGCGATTGCAAGCTCTTGCCCGGTAAGACCGCTGAGATTTTCGGCGCCCGCAAGCAGGTCGTCGACATCGACCTCCAGCAGCGGCCCTCTGACACCACCAGCAATACCGCCGCTATCGTCGCCTCGACAGGCGGGGAAGAGCTCGGTGATTGCCTGGAGGAGGTCAGGCCTTTCCGAACGAACCTGGAAGACGCATCTCCCCAGCAGGAAGGGCCCGGCCGTGCTCTTCACCTCAGCGCCCCCGTCAGCACCGTATAAATGTCCGGCGGCTTGACGGCCCCTTGCCAGCGGTCGCAACCGCTGGCAAGGCAGATGAACCCCTGGGCGCGGTGCGTTGATCTTGGCCTGTTGCGGCGGTCGATCGGCGCCGAGCCCTGGAGGTCGTGCAGCTCGACGCCATCCACGTAGATCATCAGTTCAGGACAGCGCCGCCCGGCATCGACCTCCGACCACATGAAAAGCCTCCCCCCGAACTCCCGGTTAAGCTCCCGCCCCAGGTACTCTTTGACCTCCTGGAACTCCCTGTCGAGGTCACCGGCGGCGACCGTGCCTTCTGCGAAGCGATCGCTGCGGTTGAGATAGACGGCGCCGGCAACCGGAGAGCCGGCAATGGTTCGCGAGGGGTCGAACAGGCTGGCAGGCGACACGAGCGCGAGCGGATCTATTACCGCTTGTGCTGCCCCGGCCTGAATCGCTGCCTTTCGCCGTTCAATCACGGGGCCGATCTGGGTCTCTCTGGAGGCAAGCCTGCAGAACCCGCCGCAAGCGAGAAGCTCGTTCAGGTTGAGGCGAGCCTCACAGGCGGTATGAGAGAAGCTGGACAGCACAAAGAGCAGGTCGGCATCGGCCCTGGTGCAAATCTCAATCAGCGCCCTGTCCAGGAAGCCCAGGAAGTCCTCGATATCAGGCCAGACAGAAAGCTTTTCGGCCAGGAGAAAATCCGGTCCCAGCATGTGCGACAGCAGATCGAAGACGGAAAGCCTGAGAAAGCAGCTTTGCCACGGCCCCCTCTCAATCAGGTGCAGCGCGCAAGCGATCCGCTCCTGCTCGATCCTCATGCACTGGACCACGCTCTGCTCCGTAACCACGGAGGCCAGCGCCGATGACGAATACGGACGGGGCTTGTAGCGGGCGAAAAGCGGGTCGGACAGCAGCTCAGGCGGGCTGACCGACAGCGGCATGGGCAGCGAGCCGTCGGACAACCACAGCCTGCCCGGCTTCGGCTTCAGCAGCGGCATGTTTATCGTCAGGATGGTGCCGCCTGCCTGACCGGGCAGGATTGCCCCGTCCAGGCGGAGATCGTCCTCGCTGAGGATCTGCACATCGTTTAAAGAAGCTCGCGGGGCGGCATAGCCGGCGCAGCCGAGCTCGCACCAGCTGCGCCCGCTAAGAGCTTGAGCCCAGACCGGCTGCGGGCAAGCATGGGGCCGGCCATCCAGCACCTTCATCTCTGTTCCCTCGATGAGCTGCCGAACCCAGCTCATGTGCCGGGACAAGGACCGAAACGACTCGCCGGACAGCCCGTCGAAGGACAGCACCAGCAGCCTGAGATTTTTCCGCAATGTCAAATTAGAGAAGCTCTTTTGGCGGGGTCACGCTCAGGCTGCCTCAGCCGTGCGGGCCGCCGGTATCGCCATGTCCGGTATCCTGGTGGCTGGTGTCGCCATGTCCGGTGTCGTGCTTTCCGGTCGAGCCGCCGGCGTAAACGGGCGGTACCAGGAATTTATCGACGACCCTTGGCGCCGCCAGAATCGCGCCCGCCACCGCTGCGCGCCGGATGACCGTTCTGAGGAACTCTTTGCGGCTCAGGTGCGAATCGCAAGAGGGCTCGTCGCTGCTTGCCAAACCGTCAATCGGTTCGTCCATATTGGCTTCCTCCCAATATCTGCTGCCCTCTACCCAATTCTACCCCAGCCTGCAGGTGATTTCCGGGCGACGAAATCTGTTTCGGATTAGCTCTGCAGCAGCCCGAGGTCGAGCAATTCGCTCACCAGGGTGTCGATCTCAGCCTTATCCGGCGCCCTGACCGGCGCCGGCAGCATTCCGGCAATCTCGCCGGCGATTTCATCGGTTGAATGCCGGCCGTCACACAGCTCCCAGACAAGGGCGCCGGCGGGAGTCAGCGTGTGCGCCCAATCGGTCTGTGAGCTCACCAGGACCACATAGCCGTCCGGCAGCAGGGTGGATTTCACGTCCGGGTTACGTCGCGGTTTCATATAAAGGTCTTCTGTCTTTGCTGCGCTAAGATACCTGAGATCATGAGCGACGACAATCTTGGCAATTCGGCCGGAGCGACCGGTGCTCAGCCCGCGGGGTGCGGGGGGCTGGCACGTCGCCTGGCCGCGGCCGACAGGGTTCCCTTCGTGCTGCGTGCCTGGTGGCTGCGGGAGTTTGCCGAATATGCCGATTGCCAGTGGCTTATCGATCAGTCGATTACCGGCCCGCTGTGGTCCTCGTACACCGATCCGCTGTGCGACATGGGGAGCCTGGATTACTTTTATGAGTGATGGCAACGGTCTTCAAATAAGGAAGCTGCCCGCAGCCTGGTGGTCGTGTCGGTACTGATTCTCTCTTCGCCAAAAGATGAGCACGCGCAGGCGGTCAGCGGACACCTGGTGGAGATGGGCGTTCGAGCAGCCTTCTGGTCCTTCCGCCAGCTCGGCGGCGGGTGCCGGCTGAGATTCAACCTCGATGGCAGCGGTCTTGCCTGCCGGGTGCAGTTTGCCGAAAAGGGCCTGCCCGATGCGGGGACGGGCGATCTGGATCTGTCGGGCGCAAGATCTGTCTGGTTCCGGCGTCCGGGCGCGGTCGCCACGGCAAGACTGGCCGAGCCCTGGGTGGAGTCGCTTGCCCAGTGGGAATCAAGTCGGGCGCTGCAGGCGATCTTGCGTATGCTGCCTTGCCTGTGGGTCAACTCTCCTGCCGCCCATGCGGAGGCGCTCTTCAAGATCCGGCAGCTCGAGGTCGCCAGGCAATGCGGGCTCTCGGTGCCGGAGACGCTGGTTACCAATGACCCGCAGGCCGTGCGCGACTTTTATGAGCAGTGCGCAGGCCAGCTTATCTATAAGCTGATCGACGAGGGCAGCCAGCACCGTCTGCCCGTCTTCGAGCGCTCGGCCGGCATACCGACGCTCTCTTTGAGACAAGCGGATCTGGAATACCTTGATCAGGTGCGCTATTCGCTTCACCTCTTCCAGAGGAAGATCGAAAAGGCAGCCGACCTGCGTGTGACCGTGGTCGGCAAGCAGCTCTTTGCCGTCGAGATCAGGTCGCAGGAAGGGCAGGGGAGCACCGACTTCCGGCTGGACTATACGGTGCCGATGCTGGAGCACCGCCTGCCGGAGCGCGTGGAGTCGAGCTGCTTTGAGCTGGCGCGCCGCCTGGGGCTCAATTTCGGCGCCATCGATCTGTGTCGCGACGGCGCCGGCGAGTATTTCTTCTTCGAGATCAACCCGGCCGGCCAGTGGCTGTGGATGGAGCGGGCGCTCGACCTTCCGATCTCGCTGTCCCTGGCCAGGCTGCTGGCCGGACTGGAAGAGCCGCTGGTCGCCGGTCCCTGGCGTCCCTGAGCGCGGCTCAAACCCCTGGACGCGACCTGGGGGTTTCCCCGGGGAAGGAACAGGCAAAGGCCGGCCGCAATCAGCTTGCCGATCGGTCATCCTGGGATTGTCGTTCCTGAGCCGAGGGGTGCTTCTCATGTTCAACAAGTTTGTGGCGAGCGTGTCCCTTCTCGGGCTCGTGCTGGCGGCACCGGGTGCCGGCACGCCGGCGCTTTCCGCCGGCAAGCCGGCGCGGCCGAAAATGGACCTGGCGTTTTGCATCGACACCACCGGCTCCATGCAGGGCGAGATCGACATGGTGAAGAGCAAGGTCAAGGAGCTTGTCGCCAAGCTGGCCGCCGGCAAGCCGGCCCCCGAGATTCGCGTCGGGCTGGTCGCCTATCGCGATCGTGGCGACGCCTACGTGACGAAGGTTTTTCCGTTCAGCGAGGACATCGATCATGTCGTCAAGGACATCTCAGGACTGCAGGCTGCCGGCGGCGGCGACGGTCCCGAGTCGGTCAACGAGGCCCTGCACACGGCCGTCCACGACCTGCGCTGGGATGAAAGCGGCAATGCCGCCAAGCTCCTCTTCCTTATAGGTGACGCGGCGCCGCACTCCTATCCCGGGGACTTCGACTGGCACAAGGAGTGCCGGGAGGCGATCGGGCGCGGGATCCAGATCAACACGATCGGCTGCGCCGGGCTGGAGAGCTATCCGGCAGACCAGGGGGTGGACGTGTTCCGGCAGATCGCCAGGCTGACCGACGGCAAATTCGACACCCTGGCGTACCGGCAGGAGGTTGCCACCGCCGGCGGTGGCAAGGTCACTTACGTCACCGCCGGCGGCGCCGTGTACAAATTGAAGACCGCCGACCGAAAGGCGTGGCGGGCCGGCGTGGACAGCCTGGCGAAGGCGGGCATGGCCGAGCGCCTGCCGGCGGCCACCTGGCCGGGCGGGGTGGCCGCGGCGGGCGCGCCAGGCGCCGTCGGCGGGCTGGTGTTCGGGGCTTTGCACCGGAAAGCGGCAGCGGCTTCAGAGGCCGCTGCCCCGGCCACGCCGTCCTCCCGGTCTGACAACAACCTGGCCGATGTGCTTTTGGAAGACGCGCGGGCGGCGGCGAAAAAGACGCTCAACGTACGGTTCGACCGCTGAAGCCCACCTGCTAAACTTGGCAGGTTGTAGCGCAGTCTGCCGGGTCCGTCATGACAGTACGCGGTGCCGTAGTTGCTTTGGTCGGAATGCTTATTTGCAGGGCGGCGCCGGCTGTTGCCGTCGATGTGAAGGCGGCGGGCGCCGCGCCCGCCGCGCCCGCCGCGCCCGCCGGCACGATCATGGAAGCGCTTGGTTTCGGCCCGCTGCTGCCGGCCATTGATCGCCTGCGTCCGCAAGGCTGGGTCGCCGGTGCGCTTCTGGTGCAGCCGGTGGCCGGCAACGGCGCTTCCGCCTTGAACGATCCGTCCCGGCCGATCCTGGAGGAATTCCACGCCACGGCGCTGGTCGGGCGCAGCTACCAGCGCGGGCAGCGGGTGTGCCTGCTCAAGGTCTACCGCTTCGAGAGCCCGCTCGGCGCTTACGGGGCCTACACCTCGCTGCGGCGCGGCGCCACGACCGTCGTGGTGCGTGGCGACGCCTCCAGCGAGGACGACCAGAGCCTCTCCTTCTGGCAGGGCAACTACTTTGTCTCGCTGTCCACGACCGCCGAGGACGACGACGAGGCCAAGGACATGATGCGCAGCCTGGCCAACGAGGTCGCCTCGGCGATTGACGGCCACGCGGACCGGCCTTATATCCTCGGCTGGCTGCCGAGGCCGGACCGGGTAAGCGGCAGCGAGAAGCTGATCATGGGCCCGGTGGCTTGCCGCCGCGCCTCGCCGGTGCCGTATCAGCTGGCCCTCTCCCTGGACACGGCCAGGGCCGCCGCCTCCGCTGACTACCAGTTTCAGCGCCCGAGCCCCGACCGCTTGAAGCTGCTGCTCATCGACTACGGCGACCGGCAGAAGGCTTCCCGGATTTACCGCCACTACACGGCCAGTCTCGACGAGGCGCACGACGCGGCAGGAACCGGCACCAGCGCCTTATATAAGTTGGCGGGAACCTATATGCTCTGCCAGCTGCGCGGCAACCAGATTGCCATCATCTCCGGCGCGCGCAAACGGCGCTCGCCCGGCTACCTGTCCAGGCAGCTGGATTTCAGCTTGCCGGCCCAGGCCAGCCCCGAGGTCGGGTCGGCAACGCCGGCCGTCCCGGAGACGGTGACCCGGCCGCCAGGGGCAGATGCGGCTGCCCCGCTCTCCACTGCCGGCCCCGCTGCCCCCGCCGGCAGCCAGGGTCGATAGATCCGGTGAATTTAGCCGGATGCGCAAAACATATGTGAAAGGATCTGGTAAGATAAGCTTGCTTGGAAGCTCACGCTCCCTTGGTTTTGAACCAAATAGTTAAGGGAAGCTGAAAATCCGGACGCAGCGGCACTTTGTGAAAACGAGGCTGCCGGGCGGCTCCGTCGATTTGACACCCCGGGAACGTGTTGCTATCATTCTTGACTGTGCTAACCTGTAAATTGGATTGGTGCAGCATCGAACCCTGATAACTGAATAGCCATGACAAGGCGCCTGTCAAAATTTGAGTAGGCAAACAAAACGTCTTCAAGATTTCGCAGGGGCGGGGCTCGCCTCGCTCCCGGGAGATTTTTGACAACGGAGAGTTTGATCCTGGCTCAGGACGAACGCTGGCGGTGTGCCTCACACATGCAAGTCGAACGAGGGTAGCAATACCCTAGTGGCGGACGGGTGAGTAACGCGTGGGAATCTGCCTCGAGGAGGGGGATAGCAGGCCGAAAGGCCTATTAATACCCCATATGTGCACAGCTCGACAGGGTTGTGCATGAAAGGAGCAATCCGCCTTGAGATGAGCCCGCGTCCGATTAGCTAGTTGGTAGGGTAAGAGCCTACCAAGGCTACGATCGGTAGGTGGTCTGAGAGGATGATCACCCACAATGGGACTGAGACACGGCCCATACTCCTACGGGAGGCAGCAGTGGGGAATTTTACGCAATGGGGGAAACCCTGACGTAGCGACACCGCGTGAGCGAAGAAGCCCTTTGGGGTGTAAAGCTCTGTCAGCTGGAACGAAACAAATGACGGTACCAGCAGAGGAAGCATCGGCTAACTACGTGCCAGCAGCCGCGGTAAGACGTAGGATGCAAGCGTTGTCCGGATTTATTGGGCGTAAAGAGTTCGTAGGCGGTCTGTTAAGTCTGATGTTAAAGATCGGGGCCCAACCCCGGGAGTGCATTGGAAACTGGCAGGCTGGAGTGCAGTAGAGGCAAGCGGAATTCCCGGTGTAGCGGTGAAATGCGTAGATATCGGGAAGAACACCGGTGGCGTAAGCGGCTTGCTGGGCTGTAACTGACGCTGAGGAACGAAAGCCAGGGGAGCGAATGGGATTAGATACCCCAGTAGTCCTGGCCGTAAACGATGGATACTAGGCGTTACGGGTATCGACCCCTGTAGTGCCGCAGCTAACGCGATAAGTATCCCGCCTGAGTAGTACGGCCGCAAGGTTGAAACTCAAAGGAATTGACGGGGGCCCGCACAAGCGGTGGAACATGTGGTTTAATTCGAAGCAACGCGAAGAACCTTACCAGGGCTTGACATCTGGGGAATCTTCCGGAAACGGGAGAGTGCTCGCAAGAGAACCCCAAGACAGGTGGTGCATGGCTGTCGTCAGCTCGTGTCGTGAGATGTTGGGTTAAGTCCCGCAACGAGCGCAACCCCCGTTGTTAGTTGCCATCAGGTAAAGCTGGGCACTCTAGCGAGACTGCCGGTGACAAACCGGAGGAAGGTGGGGACGACGTCAAGTCATCATGCCCCTTATGCCCTGGGCTACACACGTGTTACAATGGCTGGGACAGTGCGATGCAATCCCGCAAGGGGGAGCGAACCGCCAAACCCAGTCTCAGTTCAGATCGCAGGCTGCAACTCGCCTGCGTGAAGTCGGAATCGCTAGTAACCGCCGATCAGCACGCGGCGGTGAATACGTTCCCGGGCCTTGTACACACCGCCCGTCACGTCATGGGAGCTGGTCACGCCCGAAGTCGGTGTGCCAACCGCAAGGGGGTAGCCGCCTAAGGCAGGGCCAGTGACTGGGACGAAGTCGTAACAAGGTAGCCGTACCGGAAGGTGCGGCTGGATCACCTCCTTTCTAGGGAGTACTCAGGTAAGACCTGCTCGGTGTATGGTCAAACCCTGACACTTGTCCCCTCTTCATGCGCACTCACGATGCGCACGGCAGCTTCCGCTGCTGGAGGGAGACAGCTCCCAGGTCGATGCCGAAGAAGGCATCTGGTAGGAAAGGGCGCCCCATTGGGGCGTCACTACTCAAAACCAGATGTCGGAGGCGACAGGCGTTCTTGAAATGGCTATTCAGTTATCAGGATTCGACATCCTTAATCAACTGCGCAGCGCTATAGCTCCCTTTTGCGTGCGGCGCCCGGCTGCCCGGGCGGCCGTGGTATCGCCGACGGTGACATCGCGGTTGGCGAACGCCGCATGTCGGCCGGTTTCGCTCGCTATTACGGATCTTTCACTTGAGACAGTTGTAACGGCCGGATGCCTCACGCTCCTCGGGGCGCGAGACGCTGGCCAGTCCTGCGATTACACTTGAGGCCGTTCAGCGCGCTTTGTGTAGCCCGCAGATGTCAAGAATGATTGTCCGCCTTATAAAGGACTACAATCATTGAACCGGGAGGTTTCCGTGATATCTCCGATTATCAGGCGTTCCGCTATATATCTCGCAGTTCAGGCGCTGGTGCCGTTGCTGCTTTTGCTGAGGGCAGGCGGTGTACCGGCTCTGGCAGCCGGGCCCGGCGGTGCTGAAGACGGGGCGCCGCTGCCGACGGCCAGGGTGAGCCCGCAGTTCGACTGGAATGATCTCACCCGCACCGGGAGGCGGTCGGGCTCCGCTGGCGGTGCGGGCAGACCGGTGCTGCAGGGAACCGTGCAGCGCTCGACTGTAGTTGTGCCGTCAGGACACGCGCAGATAGTGCGGTCGCCGTTCCCGGCGCCGCCGGCCGAAGCGGGGCCGGGCGGCGATTATGTGGGCACGCCCACCAAAGTGACGCTGCACGGAATCATCTGCCAGTCGGTGGCCGCAAGCACAGGCGATCGATCGCTCGATCAATTCTTCTCCGCGTCGATCCTCGATAAAGCTGCCGAGGCTTCGGCCGGGCAGCCGCAACATTTCCATGTCTGCAAAAGGAAGTTGATCGGCAAAGGCCTCGACATTCTCAACTACATGTTCGACTACCGCGCCTTCGGCCCTTCAACCGAGGCTGCCAACGTGATCCTCGACGAGCACCAGCGGGCGAAAAGCACGGAGGCCAGGGCTTACTACCGGCAGCGCGAGCGTGATGAGAAGAGCCTGGAGGTTGCATCGAACATCATGCAGCTGGCAATGGGGCTCGGCATGCCCGGAACCGCTCGCGGAAGGAGTCTTATCGATTCGAGCCTGCAGTCCCTCAGGCAGCTCGTCGGCGAGGACCAGGCGAATCAGATTCTGGCCGGCCTGCAGAAATACGGCAAAGAGTTGAGCTTCCCGCCCGCGCTTTCCAATCAGGATCTCTGGGACATGCACCAGAGGGAGAACAAGATCCGCCTGATGGTGCAGTCGGCGATCCTCTCGGATGCCGACCTTAAAGCCGTTACAAGCGGGCTTCACAGGTACAACAGCCACGGAAAGTTTGCCCAGCGCGCGGTCGGGCTTGTCGAGGCGGGGCTGAGCATCGCCGCCTTCAGCCCCAGCTTTGTCGCCCCCGCCGCCGAAAGCGCTTACTTCCTGCTGATGATGGCCACGGGCGGGCCGGAGCAGGACAAGCTCTTGAAGGAGCTTTATCTGTCCAAGCGCCTAGACAGCCGTCTCAAGGTGATCAACGAGAAGGCGCACATGGCTGTTGACACCTACCACATGGCGCTGCTCTCCCAGAACCCGGTATTGCTCGCCTGCACCGAGTCCATGGTTCGCCAGATGTCCGGTGAAGAGACGATGCGCGAGGTGTTCGGTGGCGCCCATCTGGCGCTCGAGCCGGATCCGTCCACGTTATCCTCCGTCGCCTTGCGTCCAGGCTCGCCTGCCGGCGATCATGCGCTGACCGCCGGCGGCAACCGCAAGCCGGCCCTCTAGCCGGTTGCCGCCGGCCCGAGCGAGCCCCACGTCCGGCGGCTCAGGCCGCCCCGCTGTCGCGGGTAAAGAGCGGGTTGCCTTCCGCGTCGAAGAAAGTCGATCTTCTCTTGCATATCTGCCCTTGCTGGTCGTAAAGCAGGAGGTCAGCGCTGTTGGGAATCCCCTCCATGTCGAAGGAGATCAGCTCGCGGCGGCTTAATTTGCCGGTGGCCGGATCGAAAGTTTGCGTCTCCTCCGAAAACGGGCCGCCGGCGCTGTTGTGGATTACCTTAATGTAGCGCACGGTGTGCCCGGCTGCGTCGAAGTAGGTGTGCTCGGTCATGGCGCGCAGCCCTTCTCCCATCCAGTGGATCTGCTCCCTGTGCACGAGCTTGCCGCTCGCCGGATCGACATGTTGATTGACGGAGGAAGCGGGGGTCCCGTTCACGTCGTAGTCGGTCTGCCCCTGAAAGACGACCGTGGCTCCCCGGGATTCTCTTTCGATTATTCTGACCAGAAGCCCGTGCGGGCGGAAGATGGTCACGATCTGGCTCGATCTTGCCGAATCATGAAAGATGGTGTCAGAGCTGATCAGGTTGCCATCGGGCATGGTGGCAACCTCGGCCACCCTGGTGCGCCTGCCGGTCTCCGGGTCGAGGAAGGTTTCCGCCCGGTTTCTGCCGCACCTTTTTATGATCTTGATCGGCCTCTTGTGCTGATCGTAGATCTTCTCGATGGCACCACCGGTGGCGTCAGGCGTCACAGAATGGTAGGTGGTGACTCCTTCATTGTCTATGCGGGTCTCCAGCAGAAGTCCTTGCTCCTGATTGTCTTGGGCAACCGGCAAGCGCACGCTCGGCCGGGTCGTATTGGATGAATTGATCATTCGGGTTTCCATTTAAAAGTCGGCTGCCGACCTTCGTCTTTGTGGCGAAGGGAAGCGGCGCAATCCGCGCGGGTGACTTTTTCGGGCTAGTAAGTTGTGTAAAGATACCGACTGCTGGTACAGAATAATTCACTCAGATCGTCTTGTCAAGCCCCGTCCGGCGATCGGCGCCAGGCCCCTCAACAGACGCTCCGGCGTTCCGGCTCATCCTGGAGAACGGAGCCGCCGGCAAGAAACGCCAGGTCTCGACGCAAAGCGATCAGCCTCACCACCTCCTCGTGTGTTTGTTTTGCCCGGCCAAACTCTCGGGACAGGCAGGCCTGCGCGCCTGCAGCGCTCAGTGCCTCGATCTCGCCCTCCAGCATCTCGCTCAAATCCAGGATTGCCGCGTCGAGCGAGCGGGCGCGACCGCGCGTCTTGAGCGAGCAGGCATTGTCCGCGTGATCGGCTGCCGGCACGCTGTCGGCTGCCAGCGCATAGCGGCACCAGTCCGTATCCGCCCGGGCGTCCGGGGCGGACACTCCGTCCAGCTTCGACAGGAAGCGCTGGACGTCCAGGTAGGTGCCGAGGTCGACCACCGGCTCCTCATCGCGCCGCTCGAGATGATGGCCGTCGCCGGGCCCGCCGAGCCCCGTGCTCTCATGCCGGCTGCATCGCAGGCGGACCTGGGCTGGATGGTCTTCATCCAGGTACAGATGAATGAGGGTGGTGAACAGGTCCCGGCACAGCGTCTCCAGGCTGTCGTCAGCGACCGGCCGGCCGTCCAGCTTCCAGACAACGCCGGCCCCTCTGGTCGTGGCCTTCATTCTTGCCGAGGCTCGCAGGCGGCGAGCGGATCTCGAGATGAAGATGACCCTTTCGGCAGGCACGAAAAAGAATTCGACGGTCTTGTTCCTTCCCCGGATGATTAGATCCCAGAAGCTCGCCGAAAGCCGGGCCTGATAGGTCTGTTTGCCTTCCGCCTCCACAAAGGCCGGCTGCGTCATGCTCACGTACAGAGCCCCGCCGGCCGTCTGATTGAACTCGTCGCAGCGGCTCTGCAGCAGGTCGGCAATCCTGTCTATCCAGCCGATAACAGAAAGAGGCGATGAATGCACCACAGGATCTCTCCTCGCTCGAAATTGGCGCAGCCGCTTGGACGACCCGGGCGCCGCTTGCGTGGCGCCTTCCTCAGTTTGCCCCACTGGTATCACAATTGGTGACAACGCATCGGCTCTGCGAAGACGAGACGTCTGCGCGACGCCGGCGGGCGTCTGATGCGAATATGCAATTGTAGTAGTACGGTAGGGCAAAAAATGCGTGATAGCCGAAAGTGAGAAAAGGGTACGGCCAACCCCTTTCGTTGTCAAGTCAAATTTATCTTTCGAGGACTACCCCAGCGCCAGCCCGCCGGTGGAGGTCTCCTTGTACTTCTGATTCATGTCCAGACCGGTCTGCCTCATCACCTCCAGGGCGCGATCGAGGCTGACCAGGTGCAGGCCGTCCGAGGCCAGGGAAAGAGCGGCGGCGTTGAGGGCCTTGACCGCGCCCATCGCGTTCCTCTCGATGCAGGGAACCTGCACCAGCCCCATGATCGGATCGCAGGTCATGCCCAGGTGGTGCTCGATGCCTATCTCGGCCGCCTGCTCGATCTGTCTGGCCGTGCCGCCCAGCATTGCCGTCGCCCCGCCGGCGGCCATCGCGCAAGAGGTGCCGACCTCGCCCTGGCAGCCGACCTCCGCCCCGGAGATGGAGGCGTGCACCTTGACCAGGGCGCCGACCACCGAGGCCACGATCAAGCCGTTTTGCAGGGTCTCGCTCGACAGTTTCTCGCACTCCCGCAGATAGCGCCAGACCCCGGGGATGATCCCGGAGGAGCCGTTGGTGGGCGCCGTCACCACGCGCCCGCCGGCGGCGTTCTCCTCGTTGACGGCCATGGCGTAAACGGACGGGCGCAGGTCATTTCCGGCCCAGGACGGGGTTTTCCCGGCCAGCATCTGCTCGCTCAGGCTCTTGGCCCGCCGCCTTACCTGCAAGCCGCCCGGCAGGATGCCCTCGGTGCGCAGCCCGCGCTCGATCGATTGCTCCATCGCCTGGAGAACGTCCGCCAGACCGGCCCTGAGCTCGCCTTCGCTGGTGCGGCGGGCGCCCTCGTTGGCGATCACCACCTCCCAGGGCGCCAGCTTGCTGGTAAGGCAGTGCTCCACAAATTCTTTTGCCGAGTTGTAAGGATAGGGGACCTCGATCTCGGCGTCCTGGTCTGCGGCCGCCCGGCGCTGCCCGGTTGCCGGGTCGACCGGCTCGACGAAGCCGCCGCCCACGGACAGGATTACCTGCTCGAGAACCAGCCGCTGGCCCCGATAGAGGCGAAAGCGCATGGTGTTGGGATGCGGCAGCTCGGCGCCGTCGATCTGCCACTGCTGCCAGTGGATGTCCTGCCCCGGCCGAAAGCCGATCCTGGCTCCCCCTGCTGCGATCGGCTCGCCGCGCTCCAGATTGGGCATGGCCGCCCAGATCTCCTCGACAGGGGAGCGCCGCGGGTGCAGCCCGGAGAGCCCGGCGCAGAGCGCGCCGTCCGTCCGGTGCCCTCTGCCGGTCGCCGAAAGGCTGCCATACAGCTCCACCTGAAATCGCCAGTCGTCACCGCCCACCCCCAGCGCCCCGCCCTCGAGCACCCGCTGCCGGAACGCAAGCGCGGCCAGCATCGGACCGACCGTGTGCGAGCTGGACGGCCCGACCCCGATCTTGAACATGTCGAGCGGGCTTATGTGATCGGCGCGCAGTGGATTCATGGCTTTCGGGCTCAGCTCTTGTGATCCGACCGGAGTAGTTTCCGATCTCACTGGAATATTACTACCGATCCGCCTTCACCGGCTGCGGCTGCGCAGCCAGCCGCCCGCCTGGGCATGAGACCGCCTGGCAACCGCGCTCGGCAGCCTGTCTGCGTTGGACAGCGCCTGCACGACAGCCGACGGGCTTTTCGCCCGGGGGCGAGGGCGTCGCGCGCCCGCCCCGCGAAGACCCCGGGCGCGCGGGCGTCTTGCCCGCATGATTCCCCGGGCTTCTGCTAAGGAAGCGATGAGCACGGATCTGCTATAACAGCAGGAGCTTTGGAGGGACAGGCGATGCTGACGCTGACGAAACCTGAGATCGATGAGTACGCAACATCCATGTGCGAGGAGGTCCCCGGGCTCCTTGAGGAGCTGGAGCGGGAGACGGTCGACACGATGCCGCTGTCGATTATGCTCACCGGGCGCCTGGAGGGGCGTTTCCTCAAGCTCATGACCCAGCTTGTCGGCGCCAGGCGGGTGCTGGAGGTCGGCATGTACACAGGCTATTCGGCGCTGTCGATGGCCGAAGGGCTTCCCGAGGACGGGCAGCTTATCACCTGCGAGATCGACCCCGCGGCCATCGAGTTTGCCAGGCGGTACTACGCGCGCAGCCCGCACGGAAAGAAGATCGTGGTCATGGAAGGGCCGGCGCTTGAGTCGATCAGGAAGCTCGAGGGCCCGTTCGATCTGGTGTTCATCGACGCCGACAAAGTGAACTACGGCAACTACTACGAAGCGGTTCTCCCGCTGGTGAGAGCAGGTGGCGTGATCATCGCCGACAACGTGCTCTACGGCGGCGAGGTGCTCAGCCCGCGCGACGAGAATCCACGGGCGATTGACGCCTTCAACAAGCGCGTGAGGGCAGACGAGCGGGTGACCTGTGTTATGTTGCCTGTTCGGGACGGCATATCGATCATCAGGAAAAGATAACGGGGCCGCCCTTCACGCGTAATTCTGGAGAACTACGGACAGAAGGGATCCCACCCGGTGAGCTGCGGGGGAGCGAAAAATTGACAATGACAGGGACACAGATCGTGCAACGAACAAGAGTAATCGACGCTCTGCGCGAGGAGAACATCGGCAAGAAGGTTCGCCTTTGCGGTTGGGTAAGAACGCGCCGGGATTCCAAAGGCGGCTTCTCCTTTCTGGAGATCAACGACGGCTCGATTCTGAAAAACGTGCAGGTGCTGGCTGACTCGACCCTGCCCAACTACGAAAGCGAGATCCTCAAGACCGGCATCGGCAGCAGCGTGGAGGTGGTGGGCACGATCGTCAAGTCGCCGGGCAAGGGGCAGACTACCGAGGTAAAGGCCGAGTCGGTCTCCATCCACGGCTATGCCGACCCGGCGTGCTACCCTCTGCAAAAGAAGGGAACCTCCTTCGAGTTCCTGCGCACGATCGCCCACCTGCGCCCGCGCACCAACACCTTCGGGGCAGTCGCCCGCGTGCGAAACGAGATCTGCCGCTCGATACACAACTTCTTCCAGTCCCGCGGCTTCGTTTATGTCCACACGCCGATTATAACGGCCAGCGATTGCGAGGGAGCCGGACAGATGTTCCGGGTGACCACCTTCGATCTGAGCAGGGTGCCGCTCAAGCAGGGCGCCGGCGGCGAGCCGGACTTCGAGCAGGACTTCTTCGGCAGACCGACGAACCTCACGGTCAGCGGGCAGCTCGAGGCGGAGGCGTTCGCCACCGCGCTCACCAACGTCTACACATTCGGCCCGACATTCCGCGCCGAAAACTCGAACACCTCGCGCCACCTTGCCGAGTTCTGGATGGTGGAGCCGGAGATGGCGTTCTGCGATCTCGAGGGGGACATGGATCTGGCCGAGGAGTTCCTCAAGACGATGTTCTCAGACGTCCTCAGCCGCTGCCCGGACGATATGGCGTTTTTCAACGAGCGCATCGACCGGACAATCATAGAGACGTTACAGCACATCGTGGACAGCGAGTTCATCAGGCTGACTTATACCGAGGCAGTCGATATTCTGGAGAAAAGCGGCGAGTCTTTCGAGTTTCCGGTCTCCTGGGGAGTGGACCTGCAGTCCGAGCACGAGCGTTACCTGACCGAGCGGAAGTTCAAGAAGCCTGTCATCCTCACCGACTATCCGCGGCAGATCAAGGCTTTCTACATGCGGTTGAACGACGACGGCAGGACCGTGCGGGCGATGGATGTCCTGGTGCCTAAAATAGGCGAGATCATCGGCGGCAGCCAGAGGGAAGAAAGGCTCGAGGTCGTCGAGCAGCGCATGAAGGAGCAGGAGCTGAACCCAGAGGATTACTGGTGGTACCTGGATCTGCGCCGTTACGGCACGGTCCCCCATGCCGGCTTCGGCTTAGGGCTCGAGCGAACGGTGCAGTTCGTCACCGGAATGGGTAACATTCGTGATGTGATACCGTTCCCCAGAACCCCGAAGAGCGCCGACTTCTGAGCCTGGAATCCTTACCACCAGGAGCGGCTGTACCGGTAATAGCGGGGGGTGTTGTAATAGCCTCCGCCAAAGAGCCGGTCCATCCACGTCCCGCCATAGTAGCCACTGTAGGGGTTGCTGTAATAGGGGTTGCCGTAGTAGCTATAACCGTACCCGTACGGACGATACCAGCCAAGGTGCCGGCCGCGGCACCAGCCGCCACCCCAGTTGCCGGCCCAGCCGCGGTGCCAGCCGCCACCCCAGCCGCCGTGCCAGCCGTGCTCGCTCCAACCGCCATGCCAGCCGTGATAAGCGCCGGCTTGCGGCGGCGCCGACATCCCCACAAATAGAGCCAGCGATAAGGCCAGGGCGGAAAACTTGACTTTGTGGTTCATAAAAACCTCCTTCCAGAGTGTTTCAGTTAATTAAGACGGGCTGCGTGCGCCGGGGTTCCGCCGGGGCGAAAAGCGTGCAGCAGCTACCGTCTTGGGCCCAGCCGCCACGGCCCGCGGCGACAGCGAGCGGTTGCCGGATGGGGAGGATATAGAATTGTGCATGGTGCTTCAGACAAGGCGCATATGTATGCCGCTTCTCGCACGGATGACCAACATCGGGCTGGCTGTAACCCTGGCGGCTGGGCCCGGGGTGCCGGCTTTCGCCGGGGCGGGGCAGGACCACTTCCGCAACGCCATCGAGTTGCAGTTCGACGGGGAGATCGATGCCGCCGCGGGCGAGTACAGGAAAGGGCTGGCTGCCGAGCCGGACAACGTCTCCGCTTACGCGCAGCTCGGCAGGCTGCTCTTGCAGGACAAGGGGGACATCGACGGCGCGATCTCCGAGCTGGTTACCGCCCTGTCCCTGGATCCGAATTGCGCTGTCTGCCAGTCATTGCTCGACGATGCCCTGGAGACGCGCAACAGCACCGCCGCGGATCAAATCGGGCGCGGCAACACGTTTTACGCCTCCGGCGATCTCCGGCGGGCGGTAGCGTCATACCGGGCGGCGATCTACATAGATCCGCAGAACGCCGAGGCCCACAACTCGCTGGCCTGGACGCTGTACCGGTGCGGTTCCCTTGACGAGGGGCTGCGCGAGGTTCGCGAGGCCCTGCGGCTGAAGAAGGATGATCCGGAGTTCATCAACACCGCCGGCTGCCTGTTGTTCGACAAGGGCGACGTCGCCGGCGCCGCGGAGAACTTTCGCAAGGCGATTTCTCTGTCCGGCACCCCGAACCCGGCCGATCTTTACGGGCTGGCTGCCGTGGCCGCCACCAGGGGCGATACCGCAGGCGCCGCCCGCTACTTCCTCGACGCGCTGAAGATTGATCCCAATTATCGTGACCTGGACTACCTTCGCGACCGCGTGGGGCTGTCCGCGAAAACCCTGGCGGCGCACCAGCAGTTGGTGGTCCTGTCCTCGCGCAAGTAGCCGCTTGCCCCGGCCCGCCCGGACCGGCGAAATTAAGCAATGCCCGGGCGTGAATTGTTATGCTACGGGTGTAGCCGACCGGACCCTGCCAACAGGCGACGCCAGATTTCCCTGACGCCCTGCCGGGCGGCCGGGGCAGCGCTCCGGGAGCGGATGACTGTAAGATAAACGGCATGCCAACCGGATTTACAAGAAAACAAGAATGGCTGCTTGTCCTTCTGGCCACCCTCACCGCGGCCATCATCGGACTGTCCTTCTACCTGGTCGCCCGGCTCATGGACGCCAACCATCTGGTAGAGCGCTCCCTGCGTGTCCGGCATGAGACGGAGCTGGCGCTCATCTGCCTGCTTGACTGCGAGACTGCCGTCCGCGGCTACCTGGTCACCGGCGACCCCCGCTACCTGGAGCCTTACCAGCGCTGCCAGACAGCGGTGTTCGACCACCTGTCGAACCTCAAGCGGCTCACCGCCAACAATGCCAGGCAAAAGGAAAAGATGCCGCGTCTTTTCAAGCTGGCGGAAAAGCAGATCGCCTTCTGCCAGATCGTCATCGGCTCGCGCCGGCACGACTTGAGCCTGCCCGGGCACGTCACGGTCTCCTTGTATCCGGGCAAGGCGCTTATGGACGAATTCCGCGCCCTCCACGAGCAGCTCCTGAACGACGAGGAGCTGCTGCTCGGGCAACGCCAGGAGTCCGTCCGCGCGCTGCGCGACAAGGTCTACGCGGCCGTCCTGCTCATGGCGGCCCTGGTGGTGGCCGACCTGCTCTGGATAGCCAGAATGTCATGGGTGCACGAGGCTTTGCAGGAGAAGGCGCGCTCGGAGATCGCCGCCGCCCGCGATGAGGCGGTCCAGGCCAGGGATGTGGCCGTGAGAGCCAACGAGCTCAAGTCTCAGTTCGTGGCCAACATAAGCCACGAGGTGCGGACGCCGATGTCCGGCATCCTGGGCTTCATGGAGCTCTTGAAGAGCGACGGGAGCCTGTCGTCCGATGCCAGGGAGCTGGCCGAGAAGGTCTACCTGTCATCGCAGGAGCTCCTGTCCATTCTCAATGACCTGCTGGACTTCTCGAAACTGGAGTCCGGTCTCATGGCGGTGGACAGCGAGCCGTTCGCCATCACCGCCGTGCTGGACCAGGTGCTGGCGCTCGTCAGCCCGCAAGCCAGCAACAAGGGCCTGGCTCTGGTGCTTTCCTTCGATGAGAAAGTGGATGACCATGTAATCGGGGACAGGCAGAAGCTGAAGCAGGTATTGCTCAACCTGGTGCAAAACGCCATCAAGTTCACCGAAGACGGCTCGGTGCGGCTGGGCGTGGAGCTGGTGGACAGGGGCGAATGCCACATGACCGTCAAATTCTCCGTTGCCGACAGCGGCATCGGCATCAGTGAGGATGCCCAGAGCAGGCTGTTTCAACCATTCGTGCAGGCGGACGGCTCGATGCAGAGACGCTTCGGCGGCACCGGGCTCGGCCTGGCCATATCCAGGCGGCTGGTCAATCTCATGGGCGGCGAAATTGGCGCCGCCAGCGTCGAGGGCGAAGGCTCCACTTTCTGGTTCTCGCTCCCGCTTGCCACGGAGAGCCGCTCGTGAACAAGCCACTGGTACTGGTAGTCGAAGACAGCGAGATGTTGCGCCTCCTGGCGGTAACCCAGCTATCCCGGCTGGGTTTGCGGGCGGAGACGGCAAGCGGCGGACAGGAGGCGATCGAGAAATGGACCAGCGGGCGCTTCGACGTGATTCTGATGGACGTGATGATGCCCGGGATAACCGGGCTGGAAGCCACCCGAGCCATCCGTGCCCGGGAGCAGGAGACCGGCGCGCCGCGCACGCCGATTATCGCCCTTACCGCCTTCGGCGAGCGAAAGGAGTGCCTGGAGTCCGGAATGGATGATTACCTGTTCAAGCCGGTCAAGCTCGAGGACCTGCGGGCGGCATTGGCCAACTGGCTGCCGGCCGCGCAGCTGACCGAGCTGACCGGTAAGCTCCTGGACAGGGCGGACCATGGGCTTTCGCAGACGAGAAGTAAGCTCGATTCGGTAGGCGACAGGCTCGGCGAGCTCAAGCGCAAGTACGGTCTTAGCGAGTAAGCCGGAAAAACCTCCCGCGGGCTCACAGGCGCAACGGCGCGCCGACCGCCTTTTCCAGGTCCGCCCAGGCCGTCTGATATGAGACGACGGCGTCGAAATATGACTGCAGGATTTGCTGATACTGTTGCTGGGCGACGATGGCGGTGGCAAGATCCGTCTTGCCCACCTGATAACCGCGCCGGGCAAGCTCAGCCACCTGCGCGGCAGTCGGCAGCAGGTCCTTCTGAAAGATGAAAATGTTGGAGCGGGCGACGGAGACCTCGTTGTACGCGGTGACCACATCCCTGGCGATCTGGCAGCCGAGCAGATCGCACTGCCTGTCCGCCTGCCTGCAGGCGGCGGCCGCCTGCTCGACTTCACCCTGATACTGGTAGAAGATCGGATTTTCGGCCGTGACCGTGATGTACGCCCCGTTGCCGAACGAGTTCGGCGCCGGGCTGAGCTCCGGTGGCTGGTGCCTGGACCAGGTTGAGTACTGGTAGCCGCCGCCGACAAAAAGATCGGGAATTTTCTGGGTGCGGGCGAGAACAAGCGCGCGGCGGGCCACCTCGCGCGCCTGCTGGGCGGCTTTCCAGTCGGGCCGCGACTGGCGGGCGGCAGCCAGCAGCTGCTCCGCCGGCGGAAGGGCGCGCGCGGGCGAGGGCACGATCTCCGTGCTCTCCGCCGACAGCGTGAACAGCCCGTTGTCGTTCACATCGATCACTTCGATATGCTCCGGGGTCTCGCCTATCAGCAAGCCGAGGGCGGCGGACGCCTGCTGCAGGCGAATCTGCGCTTGATTGTTGAGGGTGTCGAACTGCGAGACGCTGAGCTTTGCCTGAAGAACCTCCGTCTGCGGCGCTTTCCCGGCCTGGAAACGCTTCTCGGCGATCGCCGCCAGCTTCAGCCCCACGGCCCGCTGTGCTTCAATCAGCTCGGCGTAAGCCTCGGCAGCCGCCTGCTCGGCGTAGGCGCGCCTGACGCGGTTGTGTACGTCAAATCTCAGGGCCTCGAGCTGCAGCCGGGCCAGCACATAGTTGGCCCGGGCCAACGCTATCCTTTTCGACCGTTTGCCGGCGGTCAGGAATTGCTGGGTCCACTGAATCATCTGGTTCTGACCGGTGATCAAGGAGGTGAATGACGGACCGAAACCTGCCTGCAGTTGAAACTGGGGATTCGGGATGGCGCCGGCCATCTTGATGCCGGCACGGGCGAGCGGCAGAGCCCACTGGGCGGAGACGATCTCCTTGTTGTAGAGTTCGGCTCGCTGGAAGCATGCGCCCAGGCTCAAGGTCCTGGTTGGCGGCGGGCTGACGACCACACCGGTTTTGAGCACCGGCGAGGGAGCGGCGGCGCCAGCCTGGGCAGCCACCGAATACGGTGCAAACCAGACAGACGTGATAAACGGCAGGAGCACCGGCCATGGTGTCATTGCCTGCTTTCCGCGCTGGCCCGGGACGAGCCGTGCGAACAACCTCCCACCCCGTCTCCTGCGGCTGCCCATCACAAGTTGAGCGGCACCCCGACCGCTTTTTCCAGATCGGCCCAGGCATTCTGGTAGGCGACGACGGCGTCGAAGTAGGAGGCAAGCAGTTGCTGAAATTGCTGCTGGGCCAGCATTGTCGATGCCAGGTCCATTTTTCCGAGCTCATAACCGCGGCGGGTCATCTCGGCGACCCTGGCGGCGGCGGGCAGGATCTGATTCTGAAACTTCTTGATGTTGGCTCTTGCAACCCGCACGGACTCGTATGCCGTCACGATGTCGGCGGCAATCCGGGCCCGCAACTGATCGTTGCGTCTGAGCTGCTGGGCCCAGGTGGCTCGCGCCTGGTTTATCTGCCCCTGATACTGATAAAAGATCGGTGTTTCGTGCTGGACAATCATCTCGACGCCGGGCTGAAAAGGCACCTTGTCCTTGTTGATATTCGGCACCGCGGTCCCGGCCTGCGCGCCGGCGCCCGAGGCCACGCTCTGCCAGTAGAGATTTCTCACCAGCGGGACCGGCGGGTTGGGGTTGTCGAAGTTATTGAATATCTGCGGCACGAATGGAAAGACGCTCTGCAGATAGGGAAGCACCCCCTGCGGATCGAAGAAGCCGAACTGGAACGGCTTGTACGTGCTGAAGAAATACTGGAATCCCACGGAAGGATCCGGAATTCGTTGAGCCTTGGCCAGCGTCAGCGCCTTTCTGTCCACATAAGCGCTCTGGATCGCCGCCTTCAGATCGTTTCGCTCTCGCCAGGCGACCGGCAAAAGCTGCTCGAGCGCGGGGATCCCCCGATCGGGATCGGGCACCAGCTCCGTTGTCTGTCCGGAAAGCTTGAAGAGACCGTTCTCCTCTATGCCTATGATCTCCTCTCCCGCAGGCGATTCGCCCAGCAGGAAGGACAGCTCCGCCGAGTCACGGACAATCCGGCCCCGGGCCTGGTTGCGCTGGGTGTCGAACTGCATGAGCCCGAGCCTGGCCTGCAGCACCTCGGAGCCGGGCGCTTTGCCGGCCTGGAATCGTTTCTGGGAGACATCGAGGAGCCTGGCTGCGATATCCCGCTGCGATTCGATCACGTCCGCATAGGCGTGCGCTGCCGCCAGCTCGGCATAGGCCCGCCTGACCCTGTTGTGAACATCGAACCGCACGGACTCCACCTCAAAGGCGGTCTGCGCATAGGATGCCCTGGCCACCGCGAATTTCTTGGTGCGTTTGCCCGCCACCTGAATCTCTTCCAGCCAGCCGAACTGCTGGCCGTTGCCGGCGAGGATGTACTCGAACGACGGGCCGAATCCGTATGTCATGCTGTAGATCGGGTTCGGTATGGCCCTGGCAATTACGATGGCTGCCCTGGCCGCCGGAAGAGAGCTCGTCGCCACCAGTATCTCCTTGTTGTCCTTATCGGCCTTGTCGAAGCAAGCCTTAAGGGAGAGCCGCCGGGGGGCCGCGCCGGACTGCGCGTCTGTCCGGGGGGCCGCTTGCGGCGTCTGCACGTCGCCGGCCGCCGCGGGTGGCTGCAGGGCGCCGGCGCAGGCAACCACAACCAGGCCGGCGCGGACGACCCGCGCCAGCACGGCCTTAGATCGACGGCTGGAATTAATCACAGGTTGAGCGAAACCCCAATGGCTTTCTCCAGGTCAGCCCACGCGTTCTGATAACCAACAACGGCATCGAAGTAGGAAGAGAGTATCTGCTGGTATTGCTGGCGGGCGAGAATCGCCGAGGCCAGCCCCGCCTTGCCCACCCGATAACGGAGAAAAGCTTGTCTGGCCACCAGCGCCGCCTGCGGAATCAGATCCTGCTGAAACTTGAAGATGTTCGCCCGCGCGCCCACCACCGATTCGTAGGCGCTGACGCTGTCGGCGGCAATCTGCGAGCGCAGCTGCTTGATCTGATCGAAATCCTGCAACCAGGTGGCCCTGGCCAGGGCCACCTCACCCTGCTGCTGGTAAAAGACAGGAGTTACCAGCGTCACGTTGAGATAGCAGCCGGGCACGTTCGGCGTCGGGGAGGGCAGACCGGTCACCGGATCGTTGAAGAGGCCGTAGGGCTGGAAACGGGCGAAGGTCGTGAACTGGTAGCCGGAGTCGACGAGGAGGTCGGGAATGCGCCTGGATCTGGCCAGGGACAGCGCCCGGCGGTCGGCAAATTGCTGCTGCACCTGCACCTTCAGGTCCGGTCTTTCCCTGCCGGCAACCGGTATGAGCTGCTCGAGCGGGGGCAGCGGCCGCTCGGGCGACGGTACGATATCGGTCTTATCGGCGGACAGCTTGAACAGACCGTTGTCATTGACGTCAATGACCTCCACACGCTGCGGCACCTCGCCGGTCAGCAAGGAAAGGGCCGCCGAGGCCTGCTGCAGCCGCGCCTGTGCTTGATTGCGTTGCGTGTCCAGCTGGAGCACGCCGAGCTGCGCCTGCAAAACCTCCGATCGTGGTGCCTTGCCGGCGGCAAAGCGTTTCTCGGCCACATCCGCGAGCTTAAGCGCCACCCTGCGCTCCGCTTCAATCAGCTCCGCATACGCCTCCGCCGCCGCCTGCTCCGCGTAGGCCCGCCGCACGCGGTTGTGCACGTCGAACATCACCTGGGCGACCTGGAATTCCGCCGCCCCATAATTTGCCCGGGCAACATTCAGCTGCTTGCTGCGCTTACCCGCGGTTTGAATGTCGAACTGCCAGCCGAACTGCTGGGGCTGCCCGGCTATGATGAATCGCCACTCCGGTCCCCAGCCGTAGAGGAGGGTGAAGCGCGGGTTGGGGATGGCGCCGGCGATGCGGATGGCCGCCCTGGCTATCGGCAGGGCGTATCTTGCCGAGGCGATCTCCCGGTTGTTCGCGAAGGCGCTCTCGAAGGACGCCCGCAAGCTGAGCGTCCTTCGGGCAGCGACGAGGTCGGCTGGCTTTTCGTCGCCAAGCTTCAGATTCAAATCCAGCGGCGCCAGGGGAATGGCCGGCAGCGGGGACTTCTCGGAAGAGGCCGGGCAGGAGGGCACCGCCTGCGTGCAGGCAAATGCGATCAGGGCGAGAGCAACTGGGGCGGGGCGCCTGGGATTCTTCATCGTCAACGTGGTGCTGGCAGTGGTACGCCTTCTAGTTCGCTTTCCGGGATCTTTTGCGGGGCGGGCCCGGCAGCGGCAGGGCCCGGCTGGGCAGCGGGCTCGGCAACCGCGCCGCCCGCCTGCCCGCCTGCAGCCCGCTCGGCGGGAAGCGCCGGCGGCGCAAGCACAGGCCTGCCGCTGATGCCCGGATCGATATAAGGGTCGCCTCCGAGGAACATCGGGACCCCGGCGTTATCCAGGATGTGCCAGATGCACCGGTACAGGCGATGGGCAACGGAGCGGCTCCTGGCCGTGCCCGGCGTGCTCGCGGTGGCCGGCTGCCTCAACAGGCTTTGAGCGCTGTTCCTCTGCTGGGGATCGATCTGGAAGAAAGACTCGACGCTTGCGTCCTGCGCGGCAGGGCTCTGCGCTCCGGGCGGCGGAGCGCCCTGGCGCGGGCTCTCGCCTTGCGCAGCCGGGGCCGCCAGGGCCAGGAAAATAAAAAAGCCGGTCGTCGCGTGCCGCATCGGATTGCCTCACCTGCCTTCCGAAGATTTCATGGCGGCGCCCAGGAGCGCCGTTCCGCCCTGCGACACCACCTGCTCGCCGGGCTTGAGACCGCTTACGATCTCGATGTTGGCGGCGTCGCTTGCGCCGGTGAAGACCTCGCGCTCCTCATAGGTGTCCTTTGCCACGCGCACGAACACGAGCGATTTATCCCCCTTCTGGATGACGGCCGAGGCCGGGACCGTCAACACGGAAACCGCCCCCACGCTCACCCGCATGCGAGCGAACATGCCGGGCTTGAGCAAAAGGTCCGGGTTCGACACATCGGCCCTCACCGGCAGGGTGCGGGTGGTCGGATTCACCGAGTCGCCAACCCAGATGATCTTGGCCGGGAACTGGTGGTCCGGCAGGCTGTCGACGGTCACGACCGCCTCCTGGCCCTTTTTCACCAGCTCGACATCCCTTTCAAAGATGTCGCCGAACAGCCAGACCTCGGACAGGTCGGTGATGGAAAATAGCGGCTTGCTGCCGTCGTTCAGCTCGCCCGGGTTGATCTGCCGGTCGATCACCAGGCCGGCCTCCGGCGCCCTCACTATCACCCAGGGGTCGATTTTCCCCTGGGCGATCACCTTGCGCGCCGAGTCCGGCGGCGCACCGAGCAGGGTCAGGCGCTCCTGGGCGACGCGGATGATCGCCTCCATCTTGGCCTTGAGGGAGGCGAGATTGGCCTCGTCCTTCTCCAGCTGATTCTCGGCCGCCTGCAGGTCGGCCTTGGCCGATACCTGCTCCTTGAACAACGTGGACTCCCGCTCGTAGGTTATGCGGGAAAGCTTGAGCTGGACCTCCTGTTGCTTGATGTCCGCCCGTGCCTGCAGCGTGTTCTGGAGCAGATCGGACTGGACCTGGCCTATCGGATCGGATTTCATGATGGCCATCACCTGGCCGGCCTGTACGTTGTCGCCGAGCCGGGATCTGACCTCCACGGCTCTTCCGGCCGACGGCGTCGAGACCGCCCGTGACTGCTCGGCATCCGGACCTACCCGGCCGGGAGAATCGACCGTCTTGTACACGAGCCCGCGTCTGACCTCGGCGACGGCCAGACCGATCTCCTGCTTTTGCGCTTCATCCAGGGTAACGCGAACCGGCGCGACCGCCACTGCATGTGGTGTCGGCGATTCCGGCCGTTTCCGCGAGGAAAGGGTCGCCGTGAGCTCGTCGGGGGAGATGGCGATCCCCTTGCGGGTCTGCAACAGCCAGGCGGTGCCGGACGCCGCCATGCGCTCGGTCGGCGACGAGCAGCCCGTCAACGAAAATGACAGCAGGAGGACCGTCAGTGCGACAGACGCGCTACGCGCCGGTGCTGGATGTGACCCGGACATTCTCGATTCCTCTCTGGGAGCGGTTGACCAGCGTGTAGAGCGCCGGCAGGACGACAAGGGTAAGGGCGGTCGCCGACAGCAAGCCGCCTATGATTACGATCGCAAACGGTCTCTGGCTTTGAGAGCCGATGCCGGTGGACACCGCCGCCGGAAGAATGCCGAGCATGGCCACGGTGGCGGTCATCAGCACCGGGCGCATGCGGCTGAGAGCGCCCTCGTATGCCGCCTGGGCCGCGGTGCGGCCTTCGGTGGTGCGGAGGTGGTTTATGTAGCTAACCAGGATGACGCCGTTTTGAACCGCGACCCCCGATAGGGCGATGAAGCCGATTGCCGCCGAGATGCTGAAATAAGTGTGGGTGACCAGCAGCGCCGCGACCCCGCCGAGCCCGGACAGGGGAACGGCGGCCATGATCAGCAGGGCATTTTTTTGAGATCCGAAGGCGCCGAGCAGAATCAGGTACACCAGAAGCAAGGTAAGAGGGACGATGAGCATGAGACGCTGATTGGCCTGCTGCTGGAACTCATACTGGCCCGCCCACTGCAGCCTGTATCCTTCCGGGAGGTGAACCTGCCGGCTTATCTTCTGTTGAGCCTCCTGCACCGCGGATCCCAGGTCCCGACCGCGCAGGTTGATGCGCACGTACATTACCCGCGAGTTGCGCTCGCGGGTAATAAAGGCTGCTCCGTCCGCGTAGGTAATCGAGGCCATCGTGGCCAGCGGAACCGAGCTTATCGGCCCGGGCGGGTCGATTAGGATGTTATCCAGCGCCCGCTCGGTGCTGCGATACTCGCGTGAGAATCGCAGGCGCACCGGGAAGCGCTTTTCCCCGTCGATGAGCTGGGTCGCCACCTTGCCGCCGACCGCCGTCTCAATCAGGTTCTGAATATCCGAGGCATTGACGCCGTAACGGCTGGCCTGATCTCGATTGATCACTATGCGGTACTGCGGCTGCCCGAGCAGCTGGCTGTTGGCCACATCCACCAGCCCGGGCACGGTGGACACTATATCGGCCACCTGATTGCCAAGCCGCTGGAGAACTTCCAGGTCGGGACCGAAGATCTTGATGGCGAGCGCGCCTTTGGCTCCGGCCACGGCCTCGTCGACGTTGTCCTGAATGTACTGGCTGAAATAGAGGAGCAGGTTCGGAACGACGCTCAGCTCCTTGTTCATCGCCGCGATCAGCTCTTGCTTGTTGCGATGAAATTCCGGGCGCCATTGCCCGGCCGGTTTGAGGTCCAGGAACAGCTCTATGTTGCTGAACAAGCTGGGATCGGTGCCGTCGTCCGGACAGCCGGTCTGGCTGGTCACGGCGCGCACTTCGGGGAAGCGGGAGAGTATCTCGCGCAGGCGGCGGGCCGTCTTCACCGACTCTTCCAGAGATACCGATGTCGGCAGCACCGTCGCCCTCAACCAGATGTTTCCCTCGTCGAGGGCCGGCAGAAACTCCGACCCGACGGTGGTCGCCAGCAGGAGGGTAAACGCAACACAACCGAGCGCTGCCACCATTACCAGTCCGGCGTTTCGCAACGACCACTGCAGGATCGGCTTGTAGGTGAAATGCGCCACCTGTATGACCGGGCTTACCCGATGGGACATCTTGCCGCGCAGGAGGAAGATTCCGATCAGCGCCGGGACGATGAAGAGAGCGGAGAAGAGCGCTCCCAGGAGCTGGAAGTTCATCGTAAAGCACAGCGGGCGGAAGAGCCGTCCGGCGACCCCTTCGAAGGCGAAAATTGGCAGGAAGCAGGCCATGATGATGACAATCGAGAAGAGGATCGGCGGGCCGACCTGCTGGGCGCATTTGAGCACCAGCTCCGATTTTTCCTCCCTGGGAGCCTTGTCGGGCAGCGCGCGCATTCGCGAGTACGCGTGCTCGACCATCACCACCGCGCCGTCGACGATGATGCCGAAATCGATGGCGCCGAGACTGAGCAGGTTGGCCGGTATATGCAAGACATCGAGCAGAAGAAACGCCACGCATAAGGACAACGGAATGACAACGGACGCGACAAGCCCGCTGGTCACGTCGAAGAGGAATATGATGAGGACGGCTACCACCAGGAGGATACCTTCGAGAACGTTGTGGAAGACCGTTTCCATGGTCCTCTGAACAAGCTCCTGGCGGTCGTACAGCTTCTCCAGGGCGATACCGTCCGGCAACGACGCCCTTATTTCGGGGAGCTTCTGGTACAGCCGCTCCACGACCTTCGAGGCGTTCTCACCCCGCCGCATGAGAACGATGCCTTCCAGCGCGTCGTCATCATCGTTCTTGCCGAACTGCCCCAGACGCAGCCCGGGACCGATCTCGACGGTGGCGATGTCTTTGATTCTGATCGGGGTGCCGTCCTGCGTGTTGGAGACGACCACGCCCTTGATGTCGTCGACGCCCTTGAGAAGAGCGAGGCCGCGCACCACATAAGCTCTACCGTTCTTTTCGATGTAGTTGCCGCCGGCCGTGGCGTTTGAGTTTTGAATCGCCTGGAAGACCTGGGACAGCTGAATCCCGTACGAGACCAGCTTCCTGGCGTCTATGTCCACCTGGAAGTTCTTGGTCGGGCCGCCAAAGCTCACGACATCGATAACGCCCGGTATCTGCTTGAAAGCCCTCTCCAGCTGCCAGTCCTCGATCGCCCGCCTGCTCATCGGCGAGAAGTATTTGGACTCCAGCGTGTATCGATAAATCTCGCCGATGCCGCCCGAGTCGGGATCCAGCCCGGGCTGGATCCCGTCCGGCAGATCCGCCTGAGCGATCCGCTCCAGAACCTGCTGCCGGTTCTGGAGCTGCACGGTGCCCTCGTTGAAGACCACCGTGATCACCGAAAGCCCGAGGATGGAGATCGAGCGCATCCAGCTCTCGCCGGGAATGGCGTTCAGCTCCTTTTCCAGCGGGACGGTGATCAGGCGCTCGACATCCTCGGCGCCCTTGCCCGGGGCCAGGGTGATTATTCTCACGGTCGGGTTGGTGAACTCTGGATAGGCCTCGGTTTCCATGGTGAAATGGGCCCAGATGCCGCCGGACAGGATCAATAAGATGGCCAGTACGGCCAGATACTTGCGCCGGTAGAAAAGCTCGATCGAGGCGCTCAGCAGCCGTCTCAAGACAAGCCTCCTTTAGGCATTGCCGCCGGGTGGCCGGTGTCCGTGCCAACAAAAATGCCGCTCGATGAAAGCGGCATTGCAAATGAATATGCGGGCTCGTGAGCCTGGACAACGGCTGCGGCCTCTTCGGCGGCGTAGAGCTGATACTGCCCACCTCGCATGGCCAGGAGCAGGGACGGGCCGCTGCCGCAGGCAGGAGAGCCGTGCCCGTTTGCGATCCCGATTATCGTTGCTCGCCGGCTGAAGGAATCTGAAAGATATCCGCTGCCCCAGAACTTATTGTCGTGGCGGTGAACCAGCTCGTAAGCAGGAGCTGTCTTTTCAACCCGGGCCCGCTCGCTCCTTGTGGCCGAAGGGGGGAGCAATCTCAATGAAGGTCCCCGTTCGGACCGGCAAAACGCAGCAGCATGAGGATGCTGTGACGGGGCAGCCGGGACTGGAATGACTCCGGCAGCGGAAACGTACAGCATCCCCAGGACCACCGCCTTCTTTCTAAGAAGCGCTGCCGATCGTGCGTCGCGGAACACCGCCTTCGGGATAATCGCGCAGGCTGCCAGTAGCAGCAGGGGCACGATGCACAGGTCATCGGCAAGCCCGTTCGGCAGCCAGTCGGGATGCAGATCGCACGGACAGGCCAGATAGACCGGGGCCAGCCAGACCAGCAGGCGCGCCCAGGCAGAAACCCGGGAATCGCGCCAGCAATAGCGGGCGATGGCGACGAGCTGCGTTATCTGTCCCAGGAATCTGTCGGTCACTGATGAGAGCGCTATCACGTGTGATTTAGCAAGTCATGAATTCTAGCACACAGGGCGTGCTCGTCTGAGCGACTAGCTGTCCCGACAAGTGTGCGTCCGCCACCTCAAAAGCGGCCCTGCAGGGCCGCTTTTGAGCCGGTTGCCATGGCCGGGGGCGCAGCGGGGCGGTGCTGCTGCCAAGTTCATTACGTTGAATTCAGGTCAAGAGCTCAACGGAATGCCCGGGTTCGATGGAGCACATTCATGGCTCCAGCACCATAAACGCCAGTGTGAACACCGGTCCGACCACGGGGATGCTGCCGAGCAGCGTCTCGGCTATCCACAGGACTGCCCGGCTGCCCAGCGTGTTGCGAACGGTTCGATTGCGGTTGCGCATGGCAGAGCCCTCCTCTACGTGCAGGTGGAATTCACGTCGAGACGGGCGTAAAGACCCGAGAAACTTTCAGCCCCTGTCCTTACGCCCGGCTGCTACTCGAAGGGCGCCCCAGGAGTCTGGCGAGCATATATGCATCGACTCGGTTCAGTGCGATGAGCATAGAGCTTCCTCCGGGACCGGAGTGACATTGATGACTGTAGAATCAGTTTAACCCGATCGCGCCCGCGCGCGCAACCCGGGGCGTCTGCTCAACGGCTATGGCGAGATACCGCGTGTTGCATGAGCTTCAATCTTCAAGAGCTGGATTATAAAACGCTTGTCGCGCTGCACAATTGCGTATGCCCTGCCCTTACCTGGGCCGCATGGATGCTGGCGACCGTATCCTGGGCGGGTGGGTGCGGCTGGTTGATAGTTCTGGTCCTCTGGCGCGGGGGTCACCGGCGCTTCGCGGCACAACTGGCTCTGTCACTCGTCTCCGGTCTGGCGTTGACCGAGTTGTTGAAGCATCTGTTTCATCGGGCGCGGCCGGCGGTTGTCTATCCATACCTTATCAACCTGCCGTTGCCGGATCTTGGTCAGGACCGGTATTCCTTCCCCTCGGCGCATAGTGTTGTCGCCGGCGCCTTTGCGTCTGTCGTCATCTGCAACTGCCGGGACTGGCGGGGCTGGCTGGCGGTTGCAATTGCCGTTTTGATAGGGGCCGCCAGAGTCTATCAAGGCATGCACTGGCCCAGCGATGTTGCCGCCGGGTGGCTGCTCGGCGTGGCGGCGGGGGCGATTGCCGTGCGGCTCGGCAGGTTCTTGCCCGGAAACGCTGCCCTGGCTGAGGCTCCCGGCCGTCAGGAAAGCCCGGAAGAGTAGCGGGCTTTTATTTCGGCGTCCGGGTGCTGGAACAAGATGATCCCGGCTACCGAGGAGACGGTCAGCGCGCCCAGGAGCAGGAATGCCGCGTTGAAGTTGCCGGTGACCTGCACCAGCCAGCCGGTAAGCGCCGGCGCGACAACGCCGGAAGCCGCGAAGAAGCAGTCCATGACACCAAGGCTGGTGCCCACCCTGTCCCTGGCCAGATCAGCATTGAGCGCGTAGAAGGCCGCATTCGGCATGAGCCCGAGCCCGACGCCCAGCGATATGAGCGTAATCGCCGCCGGCAGCGAGTGGATGAAGGCCAGCGGCAGAATGCAGGCGGCCGAAAGCAGCTGGCAGATCCAGATCATGTGCGATCTGGCTATGCGCGCGCTTCCAGTCTTGAGCCAGAGCCAGTCGGACAGGCAACCGGCGAGGGTAAGCAAGATCGCCGCCGTCAGCCAGGGCGCGATCAGGAAAATCCCCACCGTTTTCAAGTGTAGATCGTAGGTTTTCTCCAGGTAACCGGGCAGCCATGAGAGGGCGAAGAAGAGCAGATAGCCGAAGGCGAAAAATGCGAAGTTGTTGGAGGCCAGCGCCGGGTGAAAAAGCATGAAACGCCAGGTTGTTCTGCCCGAGCGGAGATGCGCGCCGGTGGGCTCCTCGTCCCCCGACAGCCCGGCTCGCAGCGGCAGCCCCTCCCTTATCCACTGAAGCTCCTGCGCCCTCACGAACGGTGAGTTCTCCGGATAGTCCCTGAAAACGCGGTACCAGACAACGGCCCAGATGAGTCCGAGGCTTGCCAGGATGACGAAGGTCGCCTTCCAGCCGCAACCGGCAATGAGCTGCGAGATGAGCGGGGCGCCCACGACAGAGGCGAGCGGCACAGCCGACAGCCCGATCGCTGAAGCACGCGCGCGCTCCGACAGCGGCAGCCAGTCGCTGACCGTGCGTGACAGCGCCGGAAAGCTCGGGCCCTCGGCCAGACCGAGCATGGTTCTAAGCAAGCACAACATCCAGAAACCGTTTGCCGCACCCGTAAGCCCTGTGACGGCGGACCAGACCACGGCTGCGCCCGCCCAGACCTTGCGCGCTCCCCACCTGTCCACCAGGATCCCGCCGCCGACCGTCATCACCATGTAGCCGACGCCGAAAGCCGCCGCGATGAAGCCGAAGTCCTCGTAGCTGAGTCCGAACTCCTTCTGCAGCGGCCCTATCGCATAAGAGATGGCCGACCTGTCAAGGTAGCTGATGATCGTGATCAGGAAAGCGAGGGCGACAACGACCCAGCGGAAACCGCTCTTCGACGCGCCGGTTTGTCTGGTTGGCTGAATAGATCCGGTGAGGTTCATGTCCATAGCCGTATCTTTTGCCCGCCGCCCGGCGAGCGCCCTTCCCGGCGCTGCCCGGGCGACCGAACAGACTGGCAATAATGCCTCAGATATTCGTTGATTGCAAGATTGAACTTTTTTGCCCCCGGATTCGTATTACTAAGTAAGCGGACGCTGCCAGCAGTAAGCGGCCGGACTCATCCAAACGAAACTCAGGAGAAACCATATTATGAACATAAAGAAGAATCTGGCCCTGGTGGCGGGGCTTGGCGCAGTCCTCAGCGGAGCGAGCCCGGCCTGGGCGCAGCTGGCGACGCCGGATCCTGACCAGACGCCGCCTGCCGACGAGATCACCGTTGTCGATCCCGGGCTCATCGCCGCCCTGCCGGTGCCGGCCGGACCGCGCCGGCTCGCCAGCGGGCCGGCGGCCGGCTGCGATCGCTCGTTTGCCGGCGTTCTCAAGGGCGATCTGGCGCTGACCGATGACCAGTATGAGAAGCTCTTCGGGATCAAAAAACAGCTAAAAGACCAGGCGGGACCGAAGATTGTCGCCCTGAGATCGACGGAGCGAGACCTGAAGGATGTGATGAGCCAGGCGCAGGTAGATCGCAAGAAGGTTCTCGACCTCCAGTCGAAAATCAACGATCAAAGGGCCGACCTGGCAAATCTGCGCGTGCAAAGCCGCCTGGACGCCCTCGATGTGCTGACCGATGCCCAGCGCAAGCAGCTTCGCCTGCGGATGATCAAGGGCGGCCTGTCGATGAAGGCGCCGGGGCCCTGCGCGCACGCCCGTGTCAACAGCCAGTAATCGAGCCGCTCTTCCCCGCCCGCCCGGCGAAGCCCCCGGAGGTGCTGGCTTCCCGCCCGCGCCGGGCAGGCGGCCTTCATGCCGGCAGCATGCTCCCCCGCCTGTTCCCAAGCAACAGCAATCTGAGACAATTGCTGGAGAAGGACGCGCTGATTAAACAGGAATGGCGAAGCTTCTCAGCATCTCCCCGGTAGAAGATCTGCTCGCCGACGGGCAGCAGGTCTTGCCGCATCTGGAGCGGCTGGCGCGCTGCCTGGAGGATCCGGAGCTGCGGGAGCAGGCGGTGGCCTACCTGCACGATCTCGCCGACGAGGCCGCCAGGCGCAAGGAGGCGCCGCTCAGCATTAAGGCGATCCCGGTGCCGGGCTCCGCGAAGCCGATCCGGTTGCTCCTGCATTCGGCGGTTTTTACGCCGGAGCAGTGGGGGCGTACCTTTGCTGAAGGCCTTTTGAAGAACCCGGAGATTTTCGACGGCAAGACGGTCGTGGAGATCGGCTGCGGCTCGGGCTGGATCAGCTTGCTGCTTTTCATGAGAACCGGCGTCCGGGAGGTGCTGGGCCTGGACATCAACGAGGTGGCCGTGCTGCTGGCCCGGTTGAACGCCTGGCTCAACGGCGTTGACCGCGACGGCTCGGTGAGGATGAGCCAGCACGGGGTGCCGATCACCGCCGCCTTCCGCGCCGAGGTCTCCGATCTCCTTGGGCAGCCGCTGTCCCGGCAGGAGTCTTTCGATCACGTGATCGGCTGCATACCGCAAGTCCTTCATCCGGATCCGCAGGCGCTCGATCGTCTGAAGGGGAAGCTCTCCAGCAAGGACCTCTACGATCTCAGCAACTACTGCTTTCGCCAGGGCATCCTCGAGGATCGCTTCGGTCTGCCGCTCATCGCCCGCGCGCTCGAGCAATCCCAGCTCTGTCTGTCGCCGGGCGGACAGGTCACCCTTATTCTGGGCGGCCGCCCGGGACCGCAGGCGATCGAGGGCATGTTCCGCCGGCGCGGCTTCGAGCCGGCGCTTAAGTGGATAAGACGCATCCAGCAGGCGGACGACACCGATCTGGCCTCGCTGGTGGGGCTTGAGCGCCAGCACGGAATTCACTTCAACTTCTTCATGTCGCGCGACTCGCGCCTGCCCATATCGGCGTCGACGGCGGTGGAGCTGCTGGCCAGAGGGCAGCCGGTATACCACGATCTGCTCGTCTACGAGGCCCGGACGAGATGGGAGAAGCCCACCTTCGGCTTGCTCAGGAACCTCTATGAGCTGGGCCTGGACGCCGTGCGGCGCGAGCTGGACCTGTCGCGGGTCACCGAGGAGCAGATAAGCTTCCTGGAGCGACTGTCCAGGGATCTGCTCAGGAACCGCACGCTGCCCTATCCCCACGAACGGGGGGACTTCCAGCTGCGGCAGCGGCTCTCGCGGTTCCTGGAGGTGTATTGCCACTATGACGTGGATGCCAGCGAGCTGTTTGTCGGGCCGCGGCGGGCGGAGCTGGCCGCCATGATACTGAAAATGGTGGCGCCGGCCGGCAAGCGCGTGTTGATCTCGCAGTCGCTGGTCGGCGTGTACGAAAAGGTTCTTTCGGCCCTCGGGCTGGATCCCGTCGTGGGCAACGACGATCTCTCCGAGCTTCTCGACCTCGACAACCTCCTGTCGGCCGGCGTGTGCTTGATCGCTCCCCAGCAGCTGGAGAATCCTTCGCCGCTTCTGCTTGCCGCCCTCACCCGGCAAGCCGCGGCGCACAGCGATCGCTGGTACATCGTCGACGGCTCCGCTAATTTCGATATCGGATCGCAGCTGAGCGCCAACGCATTTATCAGGCTGGCCTCGCAGGAGCAGTTGCCACCGAATCTGGTGCTGCTCCACGGCTTCATCAAGAACAATGTCTACCCGGATCTCGAGCTGAGCTTCCTGCTCAACGCGCCGGCCGCCTGGATTGATGGGCTGGATGTGGGCGCCGAGCTGACCTATTCGCGCATCGCCTGGCCGACCCAGCTCTACTACAAGTGGCTTTTCGACGAGCTGCTGGAGTTCGCCTTCCCCGACGATCGCCGAGGCGGGCCGGCCGCCACACCGGCGCCGGCAGGCGTGCTTTCCCTGGCAACGCGGCGCCAGGCCGCAGGACCCGGGCGGGCACCGGCTGCCGGGGCTGACGCGGCGCGGGCGGCTGCCGCCGGCGCGCAGAAGACGCCGCCGCTGGTCGAGCCCTTCCAGGCGGTCGCCGGCGATCCGGTCTTCGCCCCCAAGCCGGTGAGCCCGTCGGCCGGGGGGCTTATCCGTATGGATTACGGGGAGTTCGAGGCCCCCATTCCCGACCTGCTCGTCAAGGGGATGATCAAGGGCTTCCTGGAAGCGCCGGTTTCCGGGCTGCCGGAGCTGGTGGCCAGCCGCGTCGCCTCCTACATAAGGGCGACGCGCCAGGTGTCCGTTGCCCCCGAGCGCGTCGTCCTCGGTCAGGGGGTGTTTCCGCTCCTGGGCGCGCTTGTCAGGGTCCTCGGCGAGCGGCTCGGCCGGCCGCCTCTGGTAGCCATGCCGGATGGCTCGTACGGGCCCTGCTACCCGCTTGTCGCATATCATGGCGGCAAGGTCGCCCGCGTGGCCACCGATCCCGCGCGGGTGTTCATGCTCAGCCTGGAGGATCTGGCCCGGCTTTCGCCGGCTCCCGATCTGCTCTGGCTGAGCCAGCCCAGCAATCCGAGCGGGCTCTATTACGAGCCGGACGCCGTGCGCGCGCTGGTGCGCTTGTGCGCGGAAAAGGGCATCTACGTGCTGGCTGACGAGATCTTCTTTCTGCTCGGTGACTCGCGCCTTGGCGACAGCGTGCCGGCCTCGCTCAGCTTCGGCTCGCTGCTGGCGGCCGACGAGTCGCGCTATCTCTTCGTTGCTGACGGGATCTCCAAGACCTTTGCCGCCGGCGGCATGCGCTGCGGGTTCATGGTGGCGCCTGACGCCGAAATCGCCGGCCGGCTCAGGGCAGCAACCTGGCTGCCGCCCAAGTCCACCCTGCGGGCCTGGGACGCCCTTTATTCAGCATTCCTCCAGGAAGCGCCGCACCAGCTCATGGACCTGACCAGAGAGCGGGACGACCTGCGGCGGTACCTCTGGAACGTGCGATCGCTGCTGTCCTCGCATCGCGACCGCCTGCTCAACCTGCTCAGGCACCAGGGGGTCGATGACGGCCTCAATACCCCGCTGCGCGGCGGGCTCTTTCTTCTCGCCCGGCTCGGCGGCGAGGTTGAATCGCTGGCCCGGCAAGCGCAACTTCTCCTCAATCCGCCCGAGTGGGGCCGCACGCCCGGCTGCGCCCGAATTTGCTTCAGCCTCTTGCCCGAGCGATTCGAGGAGGCGCTGCAGCGTCTGGAGAGGTACTTCCGAAGCAGGCGGCAATAATCCGCAACGGGCGGGGACAAACCGCTAAGCCGGGAAAGCCAGCTTGACCTTCGGAAAGTCCACCTCGGTCTGGCAGACCAGGTTGAAGTAGTTGGTGAACAGGGAGATCGCTATGTTGGCGATGATTTCGCTTATCTCGGCGTCGGTCACGCCCGCCTCGCGCAGGACGTCGAGATCGGCATCGGGGATCTCGGCCCGGCGCAGCAAGACCGTCCGCACGAAGGTGAGGATGGCATCCGCCTTCGGGTCGCTGGATCTCTCCGTTCGCGCGCGCTCGATCTCCTCATCCGGCATGCCGATCGATTTGGCGATGGCGACGTGGGCCGACAGGCAGTACTCGCACTGGTTGACCTCGGCGCAGGTAATGGCGATCTGCTCGCGCAGGGTCGGCGAGAGAACTCCCCTGGCAAGCGCCTGGCTGAATTTCAGATAGCCGTCGACGGCAGCCGGCGAGTTGGCCATGAGCTGAAAAATATTGGGCACGCGTCCCATCTGCTGCTTGACAGCGTCCAGCACCTCTTTCGTGCGTCCGGTTGCGGATTCGATGTCCACTGGTTTCAGTCGTGTCATTGTCCTTTACCTTCACTATCTCTGGATCGGCTTATTTCAAGAAGGCGGGCGGGCATGCCGCTTTCCTTCGGGCACCTCTGTTCGCCATATATTACCGCGGACCGGCTGTCCGTTCCTGAGAGCTCGAGCAAGCCGGTACTCACCGCGGGCTGCGGGCTCAAGAAGGGAACTCCTGCTCCAGCACGTCCTTTTCGGTCGAGTAGACAATCTGATCCTGCCTCAGCATTTTCTCCTCGATCCGGCAGGCTTTTGCCTCATCAAGTTTCGTCTGCAACTGCCGGTCTGGGTTCTCCAGCAGCCGGCTGTGCGACATGCGCAGGGCGTTACGCCGCTCGATCCCCTTGTTAAGCAGCTTAAGCGCCAGCCAGCGGACCAGAGGGATGGTGACAAAGGCCGTTCCGTAAAGGACGAGCAGGACGATAAGCGGCGCGAAGGGCCAGAGGACTAGCCCCAGCGGCGTGTGCAGCTGGATGAGGAGCCACCAGGAGCCGAGGAAATTCACGGCCGCCAGAATCATGACCGGCATCAGGTCGCCGCTGCCGGCGTTGCTGAACTTCCAGGGAAACTCGTGGAGATAAGCGGGGACCGATGCGCCCTCGCCGCCGTTGTTTTCCGCGGCCCGCACCTGCAGCGACGGGAAGACATAAATGATGTTGCCCGTGTCCGTCACCTCCGGGCGCCCGTCGAATCTCACCAGCACCGGCAGCACCGCATTCTCGTCTTTGGGGTTGGCTCCCGTGTACGGCGCCAGCATCTCGCAGGTGGCAACACCGTTGTTCGCCTTGATCGCCTGGGCAATCAGGCGCCACTTCCTCTCCTCGAGGTGCGCGTTGGGATTGCCGTCCCCGAAGAGAAAGGAGAAGCAGTTCAAGAAGAAGTTGCTCTTGCGCCGCACCCTGTATGACGGTCTGTCGTGGGCGGTGGCATCCGGGTAACTGGACCAGGCGCCCCACCACAGGAGATCCCGCAAGATCAAATAGTCGAAGAAATCGAACTCGAACTGGGCGCCGCCGTCGCGATCGTCGCTGCCCCGGCTCATCGCCTGCATGGCGATGAAAATCAAGACGGCGATCGCCAGCAAAGAGAGAATGAGCATGATCCCGAAGGAGATCCGCAAAAGATAATAGCCGGCGTTGAAAAGCGCCCGGGCTACCTGCATGACCACGCGCTTGGCCCCTGTGGCCAGATAGGCGTTCTGGAATCCCAGGGGGAACCTGTAGGCGATATCGCCGGTGGTGGCAACCTGCAGATCGCCCCCGGTGTCCGCGGCGATCGAGTTGAGCTGCGTCGTGACTATGTTAAGCGGGAGGCCGGTTCTCTCCGCGACGTCGGCCACCGTCACACGCCGCCCGAGATCGCGGATTGCCCGCAAAACCTGCTCTTTCTCCTTCGTGCTCATGACAGCATTATAGCGAAACAGGACGACTGCCTCCCGGACCGCCGGACCACTTCAGTAGTATTTCACTGAGCGCCCGCATACGGTCCGACGGCAAGGCGGCACCGGCCGTCAGGGAGCAGCTGTCGCCCGGGCTGTCCCTTTCTCAGGCTCCCTGTCCGGGCTCCGGCGCCCGGGAAAGCCAGCGGTGCCACCACGGGCGGCGCTGGCGCTCGAGCTCGGCGCGTGCCTCCGCCAGCCTCATGCGCAGGTCGTCCGCCTCCTTCTCCACGGCGGCGGCGCGCGCGGCCTGGGCCTGCATATCCGGCAGCAGTTTCACCTGGTCCTTGTACTGCTCCACCTGCGATTCGAGATAGCCTATGCGATAGCTGGCGGCGCGCAACTGCTGGACGGCCAGATCGAACTTGTACCAGAGCGCCCTGACGCCGTCGTCTTCGGAGAGCTGAGAAGGCAGCGCCGGCTCGTCCTTCCCCGTGCCCGCTCCCGCGTGCGCCGGCCCGGGGTCCACCGGGCCGAAGCCGAGCTTTTGCAGCCAGGAATGGGCGCACTCGAGATCGATAATCCAGCCGCGTGTAGACCGCAAGCGCCTGGCGCACAGCTTGCCTTCTTTGATGAGCTTTTTGACCTCTCGTTGCTCGAAGCCCAGAAGCACGGCCGCCTGGGCCACCGTCAGGCCGTCTGCCGCCTCGACCGTGTCTTCCCCAACCTGCCCGCCGGTCTCATCCGGCGCCTCCCGGTGCGGCGGGGTCTCGTGAGCGAAAACGTGGTCGAGCCCCTGGACCGTCACTGGGTCCGATTGTGCCAACGGTTCAGCGCCAGTCATTTCCATTCTCCCGAAGTGAGGCAATCCGCTCCCTGGCGGTAGCCACAGCAATTATGTGCAGAAGAAACCGGCTTGTCCAGCCCGTTATACGCGATGCATATCGGGCGCGTGTCCGATCGGCGCCTATTGGCGCCCGCTGGCCTCGATCGCTTTCGCGCGGGACTCGAAGCCGACCGCCTCCGGCTCCCGGCCCAGTTTCCGCAGCAGCTCGGCGTAGATGCACAGCGGCGGCACCAGGCGCAAGCTGTTGGCGCCCGCGCTTTTCTCCCTTATCTCCAGGGCCCGCCTGCACACCTGCTCTGCTTCCTTGAGCTTTCCCTGCTCGCAGTAGAGCGTTGTCAGATCGAGAAGCGTGTTGCCGACCAGCTGGTCTTCCGGTCCGAGCGCCTTTTCCCTGATCGCCAGCGCCCTCAGCAAAAGAGGCTCCGTTTCCAGGGCCCGTCCGTCGCGCCGGTAGGCGGAGACCAGCTTGCTCAGCCCGACGGCCACGCGCGGGTCGTCGGGTCCGAACCCCTTTTCATCGGCGGCGATTGCCCGCCTGTATAGAACCTGGGCGCGTTTAAAGCGCATCTGCATGAAATAAAGGTCGGCCAGCCCGTAAAGGCTGTCCGCCAGGTGCCCGTCCGAGCAGTCTCCGCGGGTCGCCTTCCCGATCGCCACCTTGAACAGGTGCCTGGCCTGCCCGTCCTCGCCCTCTTGATACTTTTCCAGGGCGGCGTTGTTCACCGTCGTCCAGGCGTCCTCACCGGCCGGGGCCGGTTGCGGGGCGATTGCCGCCCCGAGGAGCGACAGGAGGAGTAAGCGACTGATGGAAAGCCTCAAGGGTGTCGCTGGTGGGTGACGCTGGGATTGAGACCGGGATAAACCCACGGGGCATCATAGCCGGAGGAGATGTGAGCCCCGGGATTCAGCCAGGAGGGAGAGGTTGCGGCAAGGACAACCAGCGCTATCCCCAGCCATGCTTTCTTGAACAGGTCTTCGGATATCTCCATGAGCTGGGCGCTCCCTGGCCGATAGCTGCACCGGGCGGGCCCGACCCTGTCCCGCCGTCACTAACTGTGTACCCGGGGGAAACGGGGCCTATATAAGAAACGGCCGGGCGGTTAACTTTCTTTGTCGAACTCAAGGGACGCCGAGTTGATGCAGTAGCGGAGGCCGGTCGGTGCGGGCCCGTCGTCGAAGACATGGCCGAGGTGGGCGTTGCAGCGGCTGCAGTGCACCTCGATCCGGCGCATGCCGTAACTGAGGTCCTCCTCGCTTTCGATCTTCTCCGCGGACACGGGGGCAAAAAAACTGGGCCAGCCGCAGCCGGAGTCGAACTTCTCCTGCGACCGGAAAAGCTCGCTGCCGCAGCAAACGCAGCGGTAGACCCCGGGGTCCCTGTTGTTCCAGTACTGTCCCGTGAAGGGGCGCTCGGTGCCCTTCCTTCTTGTCACCTCGTATTGCTCCGGCGTCAGTTGCCGGCGCCATTCCTCATCGGGTTTTTCTATCTTTTCGCTCATGGCGGATTGCCTCGACCGGGCCTGCCTTCCCTTATTTACCGAACGCCGCCAGGGCACTCACCATGGCGATAATCGCGCAGGCGAGCGACTCGCCGGCGATGGCGCCGGATGCCACCGGGACGACGAACAGCGAGGCGCCCCTGGGCCAGCGCTTGGCCCACAGCCAGGCGATGACGGCGCCGATGAAAAAGGAGAAGCAGTTGGCGAATGGCACCACCCAGGACAGCCCCAGCCCCATCGCCGACGGCGTGAAGCGCTTCAACTTTGGATGGAAGTGGTCCAGCAGGGCGAGCATGATGCCCAGCACGCCGCCGATCAAAATCCCCCAGCGGGCGGAGACGGGCACGTACTGAATGCCACGCGCGAGCGCCTCGGCTACGGCACGCCACATGTTGGCGGCCGGCGGGTTGAAGGATTCGAGCACGGCCTTGTTGGGGACCATCAGGTACCAGGCGGGCACGATGGCCACGGTTCCGAAAAACACGCCGACGAACTGGGCGATAAACTGCTTGCGCGCGTTGGCGCCGAGCAGGTAGCCGCTCTTGAGATCGGTGAGCAGGTCGGCGGCAGAGCTTACCGTGTTGGCGGTAACGCTGGCCGCCATGAGGTTGGTGGCCATGTTCGACGGGGCGAGAACGGCGTAGGTAAGCTGCGTGATCTTGCCCATGGCCCCTATCGGCGTGGTGTCGGTCTCGCCTGTGGTGCGGCAGGCCACCAGGGCAAGCAGAAAGCTCATCACTATGCTCAAGAAACCGAGCGGCAAGGAGATCGAAAAGGCCACGTATTCGATTGCCACCATGGCGATGGCAAGCGGGATCATGCCGGCAATAAACCAGGTGATCGGCACCTCCACGCTTTCGGCGGTGCCGCCTTCGCCGCCGCCGTTGCGGATGGAGGCAAAAGCCGTGAAGGAGCGGGCGATCACCTTCCACTGCACGGCGAATGCCGTCAATCCTGAAGTGACCATCATGGCGGTGCCGGCCCACAGCGACCAGCGGATGAGCTTGGCAGGCGCCTCCACCTCACCGGCGTTGATCATCATCGGGCCGACAAACAGGTAGAGGATGGCCGAGCCCGCCAGCATCGAGATGGAGACGCGCAGGCCGACGATCATGCCGGCGCCGATGAGCAGCACAGAAGGCTCGAAGCCGAACCCGGGCAGCTGCGAGCCGGCGATGCCCGAGAGCTTGATGTCGAACGGCAGCAGCTCGGGAAGCTTCAAGTGGAGCCTCTGCTGCCAGCCGAAATTGCCCTTGCCCAGCAAGCCTGTCAGCGCCCCGCCCACCAGGGCGGCCACCAGAGCATAGGCTTGCTGCACCGCCTCCAGGCACTGGCCGTGCAGGCTGCGCAGCGTCTCGGCCGCGGCAATGCCGCTCGGGAAAGGGAGCTGCTCGATGTTGATCATCTGCCGTTTCATCGGCACGGCGAGCAGCACGCCTATAAGCGCCGTGGTAAGCGTCCAGATGAGAACCAGCTGCCAGCCCATGTGGTGCCCGGTGATCAGGAGCAGCGCACCAAATGCGGTGCCAATCGTCGCGCCCGTCGAGTAGCCGGCCGCCGAGGCCGTCGACTGCATGCAGTTGTTCTCCAGGATGGACATTGGCGTGGTCCCGGGCATGACCATCTGGACAAGCTTCCAGATAACGTAAGAAAGAACGCAGGCCGTGATCGCCACGCCGAAGGACCAGCCCACCTTGAGCGTCGTGTACAGGTTGGAGATGGACATGAGCGCCCCCAGTATCCCGCCCATCATGACGGCCCGCAGCGTCAGCTGCGGGATCTTGTCGCCCTGATAAACATGGGTCAGCCAGTGCTTCTCGGTTGCGTCGATGTCCGTCTTGTCCGGCACCGCCGGCAGTTCCTGGGTTACTTCAGTCATCGGGGTACCGTCTCTTCAAGCCATTGCTCCAGGGTTTCCTTGAAGGTCTGCTGCAACCTCCTGGTGACCGGCCCGGGCGCTCCGGAGCCGACCGCCTTCCCGTCGATCGCCGTCACCGGCAGGATCTCTTCGGGCGTGCCCGTTAAGAATACCTCGTCCACCGCCCATAGATCGTCTTTCTTTAACCTTCCCTCGGTGATCGCGATCCCGCTTTGCCGGGCCAGGGTTATCACCTGCCGCTTGGTGATGCCGGGCAAAACCTTTGTGGAGGCCGGCGAGATGACCACCGATCCTTCTTTTACCGCAAAGACGCTGGTGTGGCTGCCTTCGGTGACGAAGCCGCCGGTGTCGACGAGGATAGACTCGGCGGCGCCCGCCTCGACCGCCGCCTGGGCGGCCAGGCAGTTGGCCAGCAAGCTGGTAGCCTTGATCTCGTTGCGGGCCCAGCGGATGTCCGGATAGGTTATCGCCTCAACCCCCAGCTCGCGCTTGTCCGCGTACGGGTCCGCGTACTCCTCGGCGTAGATGAGCACGTTGGGCCGGCAGTGGGCGGGAAATCCGTGGCTGCGCCGGGCCGCGCCGCGGGTGACCTGCAGGTAGGCGAGACCCTCGCAGACCCGGCTGTGCTCGATGGTCTCCAGCAGGCGCCGGCGCAGGACGGCCTCGTCGACGCCGCTTATCCGCACCGCCTCGGTGCTGGCCCGCAGGCGCCCGAGGTGCTCCTCCAGCTTCCACGGCCGGCCGCGGTAGAGCCGGATCACCTCATACACCGCGTCCCCGAACAGGAAGGCTCGATCGAGCGCCGGCACCCGCACGTCCGCCAGCGGCATCTCCTCACCGTTCCAGTTTGCCAGGGCTGTGGTCATCTTTCAAGCGCTCCGCGTACTCGCTGGCATTAGCACCCGTTGGCTCGCAGCGGCGCGCCGGACGCGCCCGGACGGAGGCAATCCGCCCCTGCGGTCGTACGTCAATTTCTGCCAGGCGGTACTAGCCGGCATGGGGGGCGCCGATGACGCAGAAGGCCTCGTTTTCCAGACCGCGCAAAGCCGTCGCCTGGGCGACGCGCGATATGGCCAGCTGAAAGGCCGCTGTCCGCAAATCGCAGTGATCAACCTTGGACAGCTTCTTGATCTGGTTGTAGGCATCCAGCATCATGGCGTGCAGCTCGGAGTTCACCCGGTCGAGCCGCCAGCGGAATTGCTGGACGTTTTGCACCCACTCGAAATAGCTGACGATCACCCCGCCGGCGTTGGCGAAGATGTCCGGCACCACCGTGATCCCGCGTTTGATGAAGATCTCATCGGCCTCCGGCGACGTCGGGCCGTTGGCGCCTTCGACTATGAAGCGGGCGCGCACGTCGTTGGCGTTCTCCAGCGTGAGCACGTTGCCCAGCGCCGCGGGAATGAGAACATCGCAATCGGCTGTCAGAAGCTCGTCGGCCGGCATCGGCTCGGCGCCGCCGAAGCCGGAGATCGACCCGCGCTCGGCCACATAGTGAACGAGGCTGTTGACGTCGATGCCGTCCTTGTTCTGGATGGCCCCGCTCAGATCGGAGATGGCCACGACCCTGGCGCCCTCGCTGGCCAGGAAGCGGGCCGTCCACATGCCGACGTTGCCGAAGCCCTGCACGGCGAAGCGCGAGTCGGCTATCTCCTTGCCGGCGTCGGCCAGCACGGCCGCTGCCGCGTAAACCACGCCGCGACCGGTGGCCGCCTCGCGCCCCTCGCTGCCGCCCAGCTCGATCGGCTTGCCGGTGACCACGCTGGGTGTCCACCCATGGTATTTCGAGTACTGATCGACAATCCAGGCCATGGTCTGGGCGTTGGTGCCCATATCCGGCGCCGGAATATCAAGCCCGGGCCCGATGATGTCGTGGATCTCATCGACGAAGGCCCTGGTTATCCGCTGCAGCTCGGAGTAAGTCAGCTTGTTGGGATCGCAGTTGACGCCGCCCTTGGCGCCGCCGTAAGGAATGTTGGCGATCGCCGTCTTCCAGGTCATAAGCGAGGCCAGAGAGTTGACGTCGTCGGGATCCACGTCCGGGTGGTAGCGGAGCCCGCCCTTCATCGGACCGCGCGAGTTGTCGTGCTGGACGCGAAAGCCGGTGAAGGTCCCCAGCTCTCCGTTGTCAAGTTCTATTGTGAGCTGCACTTTCACCTCGCGCCGCGGCATCTGCAGCACGCGCTCCAGCCGCTGCCCCATCCCCAGGCCTTTTGAGGCCCGCTTGAAATAATATTGAGTTGCTTCCCAGGCTCGCATTGTCTTTCCTCAGCCGGGACCTTTATCCTGCCGCCATTTCAAGAGCTTAAGCGATCTCCCGGTACTTATTAGCCTAGCACCAATGAGGGCCGATACCGGCGGCGGGTAGCCGGACTGTGGGCATCCTTTCGCAGGGGCGCGGGCGTCCCGCGCGCTTCTCGACCCGCCGGCGGCCGGCGTCCGGGCTGCCACCCTGCGCAAGACGAGCCGACGATGTTCGGTGCTCGCCGGCGGAAGCGATTACAGCGAAACCGCCACCCCGCTCTCGATTACGGGGATGCGCGGCGGCACATTATCGGACAGCGCTCTTACATGGTCGAGGACGAATTGCGCCCTGTCATCAGGCGGCATGGCCGGCACGCGTATGACGTTGACGCCCCGGCTGGCGTAGCAGTATTCGAGCACCCGCGTGATCTCGCGGGTGAACTCGAGGTTCTCTCGCCGCACCTCGGTGACATCGAAAAAAGGCAGCTCCTCGATCAGAAAGGCAAGCGAATAATGCGCGGCATCGAGCTTGGCGAAGGCTTCGGGAATCTTCAGGCGGTCGTAGATATAGTAGGCTTCCCCGTCGAAGAGCCCGCGATCCAGAAAGAGCGGTCCGGGCGCCCCCTCGAACTCCGCCTCGGCAGCGATCTGGCGGCGAAGGACCTCCGCCTGAAAGCGCGCCCGGTCCACCCAGGGAAGAAACTTGCCTTCCTTGATGATCTCGGTGGCCTTCTCGTGAATCACCGGAAAGCCCATGCCCTGAAGCAGGGAGACGATCGTCGTCTTGCCTACCGAAGGACCGCCGGTGATTACGATGCGCATGACCGGTTAGATGTCGCCCGAGGGGATTATGCGCACTGTAAGGAAGTTTGAGGAAATGGGCAAGGTCCCCGGGTGGGACAAACACCCCTTCAGGCGGGCTACCGCTCTAAATCTTTCTCACCTGAGGCAGTCTTCCTCATTGCTTCGGTTTGGCGCGCAGCGCTCTGGCCGCCTCGTCCTCCTGGCGCGCCCCCTGAGTATCGCCGGTGCGGGCCAGGGCCAGCGCCAGCGTTTCGTGCGCCTCAAGGCAGTTGGGGTCGAGGGCGAGCGCCTGGCGATACTTCTCGATCGCCTCCTTCACGTTGCCGTGATTCTCCAGGATGAGACCCTGCCCGTAGACCGCGCCGGCGCTCTTGGGGTCGTAGACCAGGGCGACGTCGAACTCCGTTTTCGCCTCGTCGAGATCCTTGTCCTTGACCAGCGCCTGCCCCAGGCAGACATGGGCGTCAACCGACCTCACGTCCGCCTGAACTGCTTGCCGGAACTCGGCTACCGCTCCCTTGAGGTCCTTGTTCTTGAGCAGCGCCCGGCCCAGCGCGATATGTGCCTTCGCCGACGATGGATTATCCTTCACGGCCTGGCGATACTGAGTGATTGCTGCCTGCAGATCGCCTGACTGCTCAAGACGGCGTCCCGCGTCCAGATCCATGGTCTGAGAACATCCGGTCAAGCCGGCGAAAACGATCGCCGCTGCGATAATCCGTGAGAGGCTCTTCATATTGTGCTATTTCCCCGGGGCGGAGCAACCGCAAATGGTACCACCTGTGATGCGGCGTCCGGAACAACCCGGATCTGCTCAATGAAGGCATTTTCATATTCAAGATCTCCAATGCCGATCTTGTAACCAACCATTCCGCAGACTTGCTCGCGTGATATAACAGTGAGAAGGACTTCTCAAGAGCCCGGGTGGCGCTCGCGAGAGCAAATCTTCGGGGGTATAGCCTTTGGAAACCGCAACTTCAGCGAACCTGTGGACCGCTCTCGGTCTGGTCGCCTGGTTCGTCTTTTTCTACTTCTATCACGGGCTGGGCATCACGCTCGGGTACCACCGACTTCTCACCCACAAGAGCCTGCAGGTGCCGCGCTGGTTGATGTACGCGATCGTATCCGGCGGATACCTCTGTCTCATGAACGGCCCGATCATCTGGGTCGGAGTTCACCGGCTCCATCACCAGAAGTCCGACATGCCCGGCGACCCCCATTCGCCCAGGGACGGCTTCGCTCACGCCCTCCTGTTCTGGGCGGGATCAATGGACGGCATACAGACCAACAAAGAGCTGCAGAACCAGTGCCGCGATCTCATGAAGGATCCGATCCTGCGAGCCTTCGGCTGTGAGCACGCGGCAAGGCCGGCTTTGATGTGCCTGGCAATCTGCATCGTCTTTCGGGTTGCGCTTTTCATGCTCTTCGGGGCCGGCGTGCTGGCGGCCAATCTGCTGGCCACGGCGATTGTCTTCTGGGCCCCGCAGCTGGTGAACACGGTGTGCCATCTGCCGAGCCAGGGATACCGCTCCTTTGCCACCAGGGACCAGAGCAGGAACGTGTGGTGGGTCGGGCTCATGGGGCTCGGCGAGGGCTGGCACAACAACCACCACGCCATGCCCACGTCCGCGCGCCACGGCATGAAATGGTGGGAGATTGATTACACCTGGTGGGCGACCCTGCTGCTGGAGAAGACCGGTCTGGCCAGGAACGTGGTTCGCCCCTCGGCGCGCATACTCGACCTGAAGATGGTCGATCTCAAAGAGCTGGAGCTGAAACAGAAAGAGCCGGTGTCCGTCTGACGCAGGCGCCGGTAGTTGAGACCGGGTTTGCAGCGTCCGGGCTCTTGAGCCTGCCTGGCCTCCGCGCGCGGCCCTACGTGCGCCTGGATTTCCACACCGGGTCGTGGAACTTCTCGTCGCTGGTGGCAAACCAGCGCGTCATGGTCATCTTCTGTTGAGTGTAGAACTGAATTGCCTCTTTGCCCTGTATGTGCAGGTCGCCGAAGAAGGAATGGTTCCAGCCGGTGAAGGGGAACCAGGCCATCGAAGCCGGCACGCCGACGTTGACGCCTATCATGCCGGCGTTGAAGCGGTGCTTGAACTCGCGCGCGGTGCGCCCGCTGCTGGTGAAGATGACGGCCCCGTTGCCGTAGGGGCAATCCTGACCGATCCGGATCGCCTCTTCCAGGTTGTTGACTCGCACCACGGATAATACCGGCCCGAAGATCTCCTCGCGCACGATCGTCATGTCGGGTTTCGCCTGATCGAAGATGGTCGGGCCGACGAAGAACCCCTCGGGAGCGTCGGGCACGCTCACCTTGCGTCCATCGACGACGAGCTCGGCGCCCTCGTTCACCCCCTTGTCGATAAGCCCCTTCACCCGCTTGAGGTGGTCGGCGGAGATGACCGGACCCATATCAGGACCGTCGCCGGTGTCCGTGCGGCCCACCTTCATTTTTGCGGCGCTCTCGGCAAGGGCCGGCACCAGCATGTCGCCGGCCTCCCCCACGGGCAGGGCCAGGCTGCCGGCCATGCAGCGCTCGCCGGCGCAGCCGAAGGCGGACGCCTGCAGGGCCTGCACCGTCTGGGTCATATCGGCGTCGGGCATGATGATGATGTGGTTCTTGGCGCCGCCTGCCGCCTGCACTCTCTTGCCGCCGGCGGTGCCCTTCTCGTACACGTACCTGGCGATGTTCGTCGAGCCGACGAAGGACACGGCCTTGATGAGCGGGTGCGTCAGGAGGGCGTCGACGCACTCCTTGCCGCCGTGAACGATGTTCAGGACGCCCCTGGGCAGACCGGCCTCGATGAGCAGCTCGGCGATGAGCAGGCTCGACAGGGGAACCTTCTCCGACGGCTTGAGCAGGAACGTGTTGCCGCAGGTAATCGCGACCGGATACATCCACAGCGGCACCATGGCCGGGAAATTGAAGGGGGCGATCCCGGCGCAGACGCCCAGGGGGTGCCGTATCGTCTCGCAGTCGACGTTGCGGGCGATGTTGGCGATCGACTCGCCCATGATCAAACTGGGAATGCCGCAGGCGAACTCCACCACCTCGATTCCGCGCAGGACGGACGCCCTGGCTTCCGGCAGGGTCTTACCGTGCTCGCGGGTAACCGTGCGCGCGATCTCCTCGCAGTTCTCCTCGAGCTTGTTCTTGAATTTGAACATGAGGCGCGCCCGCTCGACGACCGGCACCTCCTTCCATTCCAGAGCCGCGGCGTGCGCTGCCTGCACGGCGGCGTCTACGTCGTCGGCGCCGCACATCGGCACCCTGGCGATGACCTCACCGGTGGAGGGGTTCGTGACGTCGCCGAACTCGGTGGCCTTCGAGTCCACCCATTGCCCGCCGACCAGCATCTTGCAGGTGGTTGCCTTCTCGGACTGTGTAACGGCCATCGCCTCTCCTCCGCAATCTGGTTGTATGGCATCAGAATATCTCCTGTATTTTCAATTGACAACCAATCGGCGGCCTGACGCCCGTTTCGGTCGATATATCTTTTTTAAGCTGCGGGATCCGGGCAGGTATCGCCAGCTGCTAACATCGATCAATGTTCCGATCCGGGAATGACCAGAGAGTACAGGGTCCGGGCGGCGTTGGCTGGCTGACGGCTTTAGGGGCGGGGCATGCCCCGCCCGCGTGCACGCGTGAGTGATCCGGAACTGGCGGGGAGAGACAACGATGCTGAATCTCGACAAGGAGACAAGAAAGCGGCTGTGGCAGCAGGTGGTCGACTCCATCGAGTCGTATCTGGAGCAGGTAGATTCCTACCCGGCGGCGCGCCGGTTCGAGCCCTCCGAGATCCGCGGCGGGCTCGCCCGCTTCGATTTCCGGAGCCCCGTCCCGCCGCAGGAGGCTTTGTCCTACGTGGTGGACGAGCTGACGCGCCACCAGGTCCACACCTCGCACCCCGGATACTACGGCCTCTTTAATCCGCAACCGGCCACCATGGGCATTTACGCCGACGCTCTCGTGGCTGCCTTCAACCCGCAGCTTGCCGCCTGGAGCCACAGCCCCTTCGCCGTGGAGCTGGAGCGCCACCTGATCGCGCGCCTGTCCGGGCTTTTCGGTTACGATCCCTCGCTCGGCGACGGCACGTTTACCGCCGGCGGCGCCGAGGCAAACGCGACCGCCCTGGCGACCGCCCTCAACCACCACTTCCCGCAACTGCGCCTGAAGGGGTTGCGCTCGCTGGCGTCGCAGCCGGTGTTCTACGTCTCCGGCGAGGCGCACCACTCGCTGACAAAAGCGGCCATCTGCGCCGGACTGGGCATGAACGCCGTCCGCGAGATCCCCGTCGATTCGAGCTTGAAGATGGATGTCGACTCGCTGGTCGCGAACATCCGCCAGGACAGGAGCAGCGGGCTGGCCCCGTTTATGATCGTTGCCACTGCCGGCAGTACCAATTCCGGAACCATCGATCCGCTCCCGCAAATCGCCGGAATTGCCGCTGGTCACCATATGTGGTTGCACGTCGACGCCGCCTGGGGAGGGGCCTGCGCCCTGGTGCCCGAGCTGCGGGGACTGGTGGCCGGCATCGAGCAGGCCGATTCGATCACCTTCGATTGCCACAAATGGATGTCGGTTCCCATGGGCGCCGGGATGTTCTTGACCAGGCATGGCGACGTGCTGGACAGGACCTTCAGGGTCTCGGCAAGCTACATGCCGGGAGCCGATCGCGACTCTCATCTCACCGATCCTTACGCGCATTCGCTGCAGTGGTCGCGCCGCTTCATCGGACTGAAAGTGTTCCTCTCGCTGGCCGTGGCGGGCTGGGACGGGTACGCCGAGGCGATCGGCTACCAGATGAAAATGGGCGAGACGCTGCGCCAGGCGCTGACCGCTGACGGCTGGGAGGTTGTCAATTCCACCCCGCTGCCGCTGGCTTGCTTTGTCGACGGGCGCTCGCCGGAAGGGCGGCAGGTTGATTACCTGGAGGAGATCTGCCGGCAGGTGATCGACTCCGGCGCCGCCTGGATCTCCGTCACCCGACCAAACGGCGCAACCCCGGTGCTGCGCGCCTGCATAACCAACTTCCGGACCGGACCCGAGCACATCCAGGTTCTCATGGACGCGCTGGCCCGCGCACGCGCAAGGGCGGCGAAGGTAGGGGTGTGACGCTGATCGCGAGCCGGTCTCAGCGAGCGAGCACACGTGCCAGTCGGTCGCCTTTCATGAAGCCGGTCAGGTTTTTTGGCGCCTTGGCCCGGGGCGGGCGCAGAGTTTCGCCGGGGAACTCTATCCGCCTGGCGACGGACTCGCTCCCGCCGGGCAATGCCCGGGATACCCCGCTCTTAACTTTCCGCCACCGGGTGGCGGTCTTTTACCAGCCGCCGCCGTTGGCGTTGGCGGCGGCGCGGTCGGCCGCGTACTGGGCCCGGTCGGCGGCGTCGCGGGCCTGGGCGGCCATATCCTGCGCCTCGGAGGAGCCGCCGGCGGCGGCGCTTGTGGCCTGGTCGGCCGCCGCCCGGGCGGCGTTGGCGTACTCCTGGGCTTCGGCGGCGGCGGACTGCCGGGCGCCGCGATCGGAGCCGTAACGGGCCCGGCTGGCCGCCGCCTCGGCTTGCGACGCCTGGTCGACGGCGGTCTGGCGGAAGGAGCTGGCGTCGTAGTACTTTTGCTGATTGCCGGCTGCCGAGCTGCCGGAGCTGCCGCCGAAGAACATCCTGAGCAGATCCTGGCGCGTCATGTTGAACGGGCTTGGCGCGGGAGCCGCCTGTTGAATCGCCGGCCCGGGCTTGAGCGGCGATCCCGCCGGCGGCCACTGGCGGCTGAACCTGTTGAGCAGCCCTTGCTGGCCGAACACCTGCTGCCCGCCCCCCGCTTGCCCCGTAAGGGCGGGGGCCGCCGGCTGCGGCGCCGGCCACGGTTTGCTGTCCAGGCTGTTGAGCCACTGATTGAGCTCCGCCTGTCCGGGCCCGCCTCCCTGAGCGAAGCCAGACGGGCAGACGAGGAACGCCAGCGTCCCGGCGACGGTAACCCCCATGAGGGCGGCAGACCAATCAGTCGGGGAATTTATGCTCGAGCGGCTCATAAAGGGATGTGGAAACCAGCGATGGGGCGATTAGCTGCGGAGGCGCAAGCGCGTCTCCAGTTGGGACAGCCGGTAAAGCACGTCGTATGTGGTTATCTCCGGCGGCCGGCGGATCCCCAGCCAGCGGCCAGCCCGTTCGAGAACGGTGGATAACTTCCCGCGCAGCCAGGCATCGAGGCGCCACTGGTCGCTCTTGCGCCTGAGCCGCCGGATGCCGGACTGGAACGATTGGTCTGCGAAGGTTCGCACCGAGCGCGCGTCGCCGCTGCCGCGCCGGCCGTGGCTGCAGTGGAGAACCTCGACGATGTTGGTCAGCGGGACAGGACCCAGCACCGCCGCGCACAGCCCGCGCCTGCCTGCGGCGGTCCCCGGCTGTGTCTCCTGGATGAAGTCCACCTGAATCCAGGTGCGGGGAGTGAAGGCGACCTTGAGCACTACCGGCTCGCCGATGAGCGAATTGGCCGCCCCGCCGCGGATGTCCCGCAGGCAAGCGCTGCGCGCGTGGTTGAAGGCGTCGTCCTCGTTGCCGCAGTAGAAGCTGTAGCCGCTGCGCCCGGGAAGGATGGCGCCCGACCGGGTGATCTCCCAGCGCCTGAAGCAGTTGGTGCCGTGATACAGGTAGGCCTCGCTGCAGGTCGGGCTGTGCTCGAGCAGATCGCTTGCGGCGATGAAGTCGGCAAGCGGCAGTGGTGCTCGATAGTCAGGCAGCCCGGTCGTAATCGCAACCCTCTCGTGATTCCGCTCGCCGCCGATTAAATCGCGCGTGCTTCGAGACCTTAGAAACACTATTCCCGCTAGGTACCGGCGCGAAACCGCTACCGGCTCGCCACGCGCGTCCGGAGCCCCGATTTAACGTTAATTCCGCTCGCCTACTCGAGATATCTCTCGCGGGTCGCCTCGATGGCCTGCAGCGCGTCCTGAATGGACTTCTTGATCAAGGAGATCGCCTTGTCCGCCTCGGCGGACACCGAAGCGGCCATCTCCGCCCGCCGTGCCGACAGCCCGGACAGCGCCGCTTGCCCGCTTTTGTCGAGCTGGTCGCAGCGGCTGTCCACGGCCGCCTGGAGGTCGCCGGCGGCCTTTCCCTTGAGCTGCTGCAGCGCCTGGATTACCGACTCCTTGTCGCCGGTCAGCGCCGGGTGCGTTCCGGCCGCCGATGTCTCGACGAGCTGGCGGCTGGCAGTGTCGTTCTCAGTGGCCAGGGACTCCGCCTCCTGCAGCGTTTTTTGTGCGGCCGCGCCCTGCTCCTCCATATAAGCAGCCGCATCGGAGAAGATCTTCTCGAGCTGGCCCCTGCGCTCCTGGGCGATCGCCTCAAGGGCGGCCTGGGATTCGCTGTGGCTTTGCTGGAGCTGTTGCGTGAACTCGGACAGGCTGCTTTCGATGTTCGCGCTTTGCTCGCGCGCCTGCTCGGGGGCCAGGGTGGACAGCTGCTTATCTATCTCGGCTCGAGCTTTTCTGAGCCGGCTGCGGTAGTCCCGGATCTTCGGCAAAAGTTTGCAGCTCGACAGGTTGTTCGTGGCCTGCGAGAGATTGAGGGTGTACATGGTGACGGATTGATTGATGCCGATCTCGTGCTCGCTCTCCGCGGATTCGACCTTGTCGAGCGCGCGCTCGATAAGACCGTCCAGGTCTTCGCTCAGCGAGCCGGCATGGCGCTCCATGGACTGGCTGGTCGTATCGTCCTCATAGGAGAGGCGTTCGCGCAGCCGGTCGAACCTGGCGGCGAGCCGCTCGGTGAAATCCTGGTTGATCTTGTCCAGCTGCCCGCATATGGCCTCGACCAGGTCGCTCAATTCCGCCGTCTTGCCTTCGACCGCCCCCGTGAGCCTTTTGTGTATCGAGCCGGAGAGCTTCTTCGAACCTTCCTTCAAGTCGTTCAAGGTGGACATCAGGGAGCCGAGAGCATCGTTGAGCGCCTCATCGATCGACGTCTGCCCTTGCTCCGACTGCTGTTTAATCGCATAGCGACCGGTAGCCGCGGAGTCGGAGATGCGCAGCGTGGCGTCTTCGGTTAGCTCGTCCAGCCGCTTGCAGATCTCCTGGAGACTGGACCGGGTGCCGGCCTCGGCCTCCTCTTCCTCCCGCGACGCGCCTTCGATCAGGCTTTTCAGCTCAGCTTCCAGCTCGCCGTGAATCCTCGTCACCTGGCAGACCAGGTTGCCGGCGGCCATCGATACTTGCTGCTCCAGGCGAGCAACCAGGGTTTCCATGCCGCTGCCGGCGACCGCGGATCTCCTCGGCTCTCTGGCTTGCGGCGGCATGCCGGCGCGCGGCTCTTCTCCGGCGACCGGCGCGGCGGTCGCCGGCTCCTTCTCTCCGGACGCCGGCGGCGTCTCCGGTGATTCCGGCGCGGGCTCCGGCGGGCGCGCTTCCGCAGGCGGTGCCTGCTGGCGTGATTCGGCTGCCGGGAGCGGCTCCGGCGCCTCCCCCCCGGCTCGGGCATCCGCAGCCGGCTGCCTCCGCACCGGCGGCGGTGGCGCGGGCGGCCTCATCTGAGGTCCCCTGCCTGCGGGGGCCGGCCTCGCCGGCGCGCGAGAGGGCATCGAGCCTCCCTCCGAAGGAGGCGCAACGACTTCCGCGCCCGCGTCCGAGAAAATGCCGCCGACCCCCAGCAGCGACTTCAGGTCGGCTGCGCCCGTCGGCTCATGCGCGGCCGGTTGCGGTGCGCTCGCTTGCGCCTGCGGCTCTGCCGGCTGCGCCGGGCTCTGCGTCTCCCCGCCTTCCGGCGCGGTAAGCCGCTCATCGCCGGCAATGGACGAGATGAGATCGCTTGTCCGGGCTTCCGGCGCCGGTCGCTGTCCTGCCTGCTCGGGCCGGGGAGCGGATTCCTCCGTTGCCCCAGCGCGGGGCACCGGGCGGAAGCTCTCTTGCGCCCCGCTCATCGGTGAGTCGGGAGCTTGCTCTCCGGGCTCGAAGATCTGGCGGCAGAAAAGCCCTATGTCCAGCGGGTGCTTGCTCTGCGCCGGATCCAGGACCAGTCCGAGCGCGGTCAAAAGCGGGACCGCTGGATCCACGGGGCCGGTCCCCTCGGCGTTTTTCTCCCGCCGGGATCCGCCCCTGGAATAGCTGTAACCCAGTCGTTGAAGCTCCTCAAGCTTGGAGTCGGGCAGGCGCTGCTCCGGCTCGACGATGACATAACAAAAGTCGCGGCCGGTCAGCTTGGTATCCTGAGCCTTGCTCGTCATCAGCTTTTCCAGATAGACGAGCTCGAAGGTCTCGGCGTTGATGTGCACGATAATCGGGCGCTCGCCGTCCTTTCCCATCACGACCCCAAGCTCCGTGACCTTGTAGGAGTCGGCGCGGCGCGCCTGCTCCGCTGAGGCCGTGAGCGGCACGACCGGCTCCAGGCAGATGATGATCGTCCCCATCTCCCAACCCAGGCTCTCGGCTGCACCCCACTGCTCGGGCGATATCGGCAGCGTGTGATCGAAGCCCCGCAGATATGCTGCGACGGCATTGTGCGAGAGATTGTGGTGCGATAGCAGTGAGCTCATTGTTCACCACCGGGCTGAGCGCCCTTATCCGAGTTGCCGGTCTTCTTTGATCTCTTGGTCTTCTTGCTCGTGGCGGCTCGGCCCGGCTCGTCTTCGCCTGACGGCGGGCCGCTCACCACCCTGGTCACTTCATCAAGAGCCCGGTCTTGTTTTCTCTTGATCTCGAGCAGCAGAGACGAGAGCTTCGACTGGATCTGCTCCTTTGCCTTCTCCGACAACGCTGCCAGCTGCTCCTCGCAGCCCGAGCGGGCCTGGGCGATTGACGATTCGGCCTGGGAGCACAGCGACTCCAGCTCTTTCACCGATTCGGCCACCAGCCCGGCGAGCTTCCCCTCGACCGTTAACCGTACCTCCGTCAGATCCTTGCGCAAGGCTTCCACCACCTCCTGCGCTGTGTGCTCCAGATCTCTGCGCAGCTCCTGGCTGGCGCGGCGGCGCTGGTCGCATTCGGACCGGGTGGCCTCGACAGACTGATCCACGCGGGCGCGCAGATCACAGCTTGTCTGCCTCAGGCGCTGGTGCGCTCCCTCGCTCGCTTTCTCCAGCTCCGCGGTGAGCTCCTTGCTGAGCTTCGACAGCTCATCGGCGGTTGCCTTGTGGGCGCTCTTCAGTTCCGCCAGAAGCTCCCGGCAATGCTCCTCGCTTTTGGCCCGGAATTCCGACCACGTTTTCTCAAACTGCCCGTGAAACTCCTGCTCGATCGCCAGGGAATGACCGTCCACCTCTTTCCCGAGCTCCTCGACATGGTTGTCCAGGCTGCTGCTCCCTTCGCTGAACTGCGCCTCCAGCGCCTGGGAATGGCCGTCGAAAGCCTGGGAAAGCCGCTCCATCCATGCCGAGGTGTGGGTGTCGATGTTGTTGGCGCTCTGCAAAAACGCCTTGAAGAGCCTGGTGGTGATCTGCTTCTCCTCGCCCCTGGTCTCCAGCAGGCTGTGGTCGAGCTTCTGAAGGAACGTATTGGACACGAAGGTGTTCTGAACTTTGAGGGTTTTTGACGAAGAGTAGCCTTGAATGTGCAGCTCGGCGGCCGCGTTGTCGAACTCCCGCTCGCACAAGTTGGCCACGTCCTCGGAAAGAACGCTCAACCTGCCCTCATGCGACTGCTTGAGATCGGCAAGCGACTCAGCCACGTGCTTGACCAGCGCGGCCATGCTGTCTTTCAGAATCGCGAGCCTGTTTTCCGTCTCCAGCGTCTCGGAGTCGATGGCCTGTTGTATGCGATTGACAGTTTTCGCCAGGCTGGACTGAATGTCCGACTCGCAATCCTTCGAGCGCTGCTCGAGCTGTCCCAGCGATTCGCTGGCCAGAGCCCTATTGCCAGAGCTGCTCAGCTCCGAGCTCTTCCGCATGAGGGCCCGCTGGGCGAGGTCCATCTCCGAGAGCTTTTGCTCGCCCGCGTTATAGAGATCCTGAAGCTTTTTCCCCGCCACGCTCATCGTTTTCTACCCACCGGGCACCACCGACGATACTACTGACCGTCCAGGGACAACATCGCGCTGCGATAGGCCATGATTGTCACCGCCGCCGCTTTGCCGGCTTCCTCCAGCTCATCGGCCTGGGTCATCAACTCGGCCAGCTCCTGCTGGTAAGTCCTGTTGATCTTGTCCAGCTCGAGCTTGAGGGCCTGCACCTGCTTGTCCAGCCCGTCGACGGCCGAGGCCCGGGATGCCTCGACGCGGTCGTCGAAGCGCCGGCTGGCCCTCACATACTCGCTTTCCACCTGAGAGGCGGTTTTGCGCACCAGGCGCAGGACCTCTTCGCCCTGGGAGGCGAGATTGTTCTTGAGCTTCTCCTTGAGCTCGTCGGCCGTCCTCTGCCGGCTGGACGTCGTGCCGGTGGCCCGGCGGGCCGCCTCCGAAACCGCCGTCTCGAAACGAGAGAAGCTGGCCTCCAGCTTCCTTTTCAGGTCCTGCTCGAGCCGGGCGAGGCTGCTTTGCATGAGCTTGTGCGAGGCCTGCATCTTCTCCCGTGATTCCCTGGCCAGCCCGCCTATCTGGGCTTCCGCTTCCTTGGCTGCGCTGTCGATCTTGGAGGTGTTGACCTTCTCGAAATCCTGCCGCTGGCCTCTGAGCGAGGCGCTGAAGGACTCGTGCATGGCTGCCGCCTCGTCCCTCCACTGAGCCACCAGCGCGCCGGTCTCCTGTTTGCTCGCCTGGATGGCGCCGGCTACCGAGCCCGAGCCGGCGGTCATCCTCTCCTGCAAGCGGGCCAGATTTTTCTCGGCGGCCTGCTGGAGGTCCGCAACCGTTTTCTCCGTTTTGGCGGCAAACGCCTCCTGGTGTCGGGAGACCTTCTCGTAAATTTCGTCCTTCCACTTGAGCACCAGCTCCTCCAGCTTGTCCTCGAACTCCCGGGCTTTAAAGGACAGGCTCTCCTCGTTGGCGATCTCCGTTTTGTCGATGCGCTCCTTGCCGGTGTCGGACAGGTTGCGAAACCTGGCGGCGGCCTGCTCCGCTATCTCCGGCAGATCCTTTTCGGGAGCCTGCAGAATGGCCTGCAGGTTGGCCAGCTCCTCCTGCACGAGCCTGGAGATCCGGGTCTCCGCCTCCTGCGCGTGGGCGGCGAGCGACTCGCGCACCGAGCGGGCCGTGCTGACAATTGTCTCCAGTTGCGAGCGCTCGAACTCCGCAAGCTCATCGACCAGCTTCTCTTTGTGTGTGTCCAGCTCTCCAGCCCGGGCCTCGGCGGCGGCGAGAAACTGCTCCTTTATCTGCTGAAGCCTGTCGGAAAGCGACTTTTGCAACCGGATGTTGTACTGCGAAAGCTGCTCGACGCAGGCGTCCACCGTCTTCGAAAGCTCCACGGTTGCTTTGTCCAGCACCGCGAGCATGCGCTGGGCGGTCGATTCGAAGTTGCCGGCAAGAGAGTCGTTTTTTCCCGGCATACAGGCTCCGCAGGGCAAGTCCATACAGGTAAATCAATCCCTAAGGGTATATGCCACCCTGTATAACAGGTTAATCTGCAAAGGTAAGCGGTGGCTGATATTGTCAGGTACGCCGGGCCGGACGGGGGCAACCCGGCCAGGGCGACTGACAACCGGCCCCGGCGGTGGCGAAGAGCTTTGATTGGGTCCGTAGCCCGGTTGGGTATGAGCAATTCAGGGAATAACGACGGGCTAAACAATTGATCGGCTTGACCGGGGGGCAGCAGGGAAGCCGGTGACAACTTCCAACAAGATTGGCAGGAGAGTGAATGTGGCGCTGCCGGCGGCCGTTTTCGGCGCCGCCGGTCTCGTGCTGGCGCTGTGTGTTTCGATTTTGAGCCAGCCTGATTTTTTTCATCTGCGGCTCTGGGAGACGAATTACCGTCACGCCAATGAGGCCCTGGCGTCCGGCGACCTCGAACTGGCCGAAGCCTATGCGCTGGCATCGGGAAAGTACGCGGCGACCGCGCACGATCCCCTGCGGGCGGCATTGAGCACGAGGCAGCTGGCCGAGATTGCCATGCGTCTGGACCGCCCGGCCGAGGCCGACAGCTTGATCGGAAGAGCGATCAACTTGTTTGCGGTGATTGAGGCAAATTCTCGGGAGCCGCTGCAGCGAAAGGTGATCGAGCAGGAGCTTACCCTGTGCTTCCTCGATCGGGCAAAGGCCTGCGCTCGCGAAGGAAAGCTTGCCGAGGCCTCTTCCGCGTGCGAAAGGGCTGTTGATCTGGCCGGGAAGTACTGGGATCATGGCAAAGACCAGTACAGCGGCGTCGTCCTGTCTGACGCCCTTGGCCTTTTGGCGAACCTGGAGGCCAAACTCGGCGACCGCCGGGCGGCGCTGCATAGCGCGCGCCGGTGCCTGGCGCTCCGCCAGGTGTTTCTGGATGGAAAAAGCCTTGAGGAGGTGCGGACGCTCCATGCCTTCCTCGCGCGGCAATTTCGCGAAGATGCCGGTATCAAGGCATCGGCGGACGGCTATGGGATGCCTGAGCTGGCGGCGTGGGCGAACTTCAAGAAGGAGGCGGCTGCGCTCCACAGGGCGGGCGATAACGCCAGAGCCGAAATCCTGTACGGCCAGGCGCTGCGTCTGGCCGAGCAAAGCGGGCAGCCTGATCTGCGCCTGGCTCAGACGCTCATGGAGATAATGGCCTTCTACAGGGACGTCGGACGGTTCGACCGGGCCGAGTATTTCGGGCGGCAGGCCGTGGATCTCTGGGAGCGGCTGGTCGGCTCCCTGGACCCCACCGTTGCCGCCGTCCACAGCATATACGCCAACATCCTCCTGCGGCGCGGCAAGTTCGGCGAGGCGGCAAGCCAGTTTGGGCGCGCGGGCTCCATCTATCAGGGAATTGCCAGGGACACGGCCGCGGCCGAGGCGCTGGCCAATTACCTGCTGGCTGCGCAGTACTCGGATAGGGTCCGCGATTTTGCCGCCGCGGACTTCTACGCGGGCAAGGCGGAACTGTTTGTGGAGCGGTTGGCTGTCGATCGAGGACAGAAACGGCTCTACTGGAGAGACATCGGCAGGGTCTTTTATGCGGCCGGAGATCTCCCGGCCGCCAGGGACTGCTTCGACCGCGCCGGGCTTTCTCCTGCCCGCCGGGAGCCGGTAACGACCGGACAGAGTAATGCCCACCCGAATCACTAGGTAAGGAGCTCGCTGCCATGTCGATAATCAGCCTGGCGAACAGGGTCAAGGTCCTGCAAAAGGGGCTGATACTGATTCTGGTGCCCTTGCTCTTCGAGGTGGTCTTCGTTCTGGTTTTGAGCATGAGCCTGCAACAAGCCGAGCGAGCGGCCTGGGAGGCATCGCATTCTCAGACCGTGCTCAGCGAGGCCAGCGAGCTCACCCTGTTGACGTACAGGGCCGGCTTGAGCCTCATCTTCTACGCCACCACAAGGGCCACTTCTTTCCTGGACGACTTCTCGGTCGCTGCCCGGGAGATACCGGGACGGATCGACCACCTCAAGGCTCTCGAGGTCGGAGATCCTCCTTCCAGGGAAGCACTGGCCAAAATCAATACGATGAGCAATCGGATTCTCGAGATTGCCGCACAGGCAAGAGCCACCGCCGAATTGCAAAACGACGCGGTCTTCGCAGAATACAACTGGAAGCTGGACCTGGCCCGGATGTTGCCGCTCCTGATTCACGATCTCAACGACTTTACGGTTGCCGTGGCCAAGGTGAAAAAGATCGACCTCGCCGCTCAGGACCGTGCCCGCAACACGGTCATAGCCTGCCTTGCCGCCGGCGTGGCGATGAACATTGCCCTGGCCGGCGCTCTCGTCTTTCTTTTCGGCCGGGGGATGGTGCAGCGGGTGAAGATCATGATCGACAACACCCGCAGGGTCGCCCAATCGCAGCCGCTGAACCCGCAGGTCGACGGCTCAGATGAGATCGCCGAGCTGGATATCTTTATGCACAAGATGGCGGACGACCTGAAACTCTCCGAGGAGAAGCGCAAGGAGCTTCTGGCCATGGTCAGTCACGATCTGCGCTCGCCGCTGGTCGCCCTCAACGGATCGTTGATGCTCCTGCTTGTCAAGGCAGTGGGCGAGCTGGACGAAAAGGTGGAGCGCGAGCTGGAGCGAGCCGAACGCAACACGCGGCGTCTCATCTCCATGATCAACGATCTTCTCGATGTAGAGAAGATGGCCGCCGGCAAGCTGGAGATCAACAAGGCCTGGTCCAGTGTTGACGACATCTTTGACGAGTCGACCATCGCTCTCAAAGGATTCGGCGATCAAAAGGAGCTCAAGATCGAGGCCGTGAAGACCGGGCTGGACGTTTATGCCGACGCACCGCGCATAGTGCAGGTCGTTGTCAATCTCTGCTCCAACGCCATCAAGTTCTCTCCCAAAGGCGGAACAATCACCATTGGCGCGGTAAGGAAGGACGGCTTTGTCGAGTTCTCGATCACGGACCAGGGGGAGGGCATCGATGCCGCCTTTAAGGACAAGCTTTTCGGCCGCTTCGAGCAGGACAGGTCTAAACCGGCGCCGAAGGCGGCCAGCAGCGGCCTCGGCCTTTATATCTGCAAGCAGCTTGTTGAGCTGCATGGCGGCACCATCGGGGTCGACAGCGAGCCGGGCAAAGGGAGCAGGTTCTGGTTCAAGATTCCAGCTCAAGCAGGAGCGCCTTGCCAGGCAGACTCCGGACCGCCGGGTGCGGCTGGCGCCGCAGAGGTCGCCAAAGGAGCGGCGCCCGACGAGTATTCCTCGTGGTAAGTTCGTCCTGCCGGACCGGGTTTCTCATGGGCGATGGCTTACTTGGCTGCCGGGGAGAACCGGTAGCCCACCCCGTGCAGCGTCTGGATGTATGCGGAGCTGTCCTGCGGGCAAAGCTTTTCCCGCAGCGACGCCAGGTACTTGCGCACGGCTGCCTGGGAGCTATCCCGCTGGTTCCAGACCCTGGCCTGGATCATCTCCAGACTGAACACTTTGTCCGGATTGAGCATGAAAAACTTCAACAGCTCGAACTCCAGCGGCGAAAGATCAATCGCCTCGCCTCCTCTCAAGAGCTCGTGGGAGGCCAGCTTCAACGTCAGGTCACCGCCCGTGATTGTTTTTTCCGTTCTCTGCCCCGTGGCCCGGCGCATAAGCGCGCGCACCTTGGCGGACAGCTCGTCCATCAAGAACGGTTTTTTGAGATAGTCGTCCGCGCCGGCATCGAGCCCCTCCTCGACCTCCTGCGTCGAGGTCCTGCCGGTGAGCATGAGAATCAGGCTCTCGCCGCCGCGGCTGCGATACTCCTTGCAAAGGTCCACCCCGCTTACGGCCTCTTCCAGATTCCAGTCCAGGATGATCAAGTCATAAGTGGTCATCTTCAAGTAGTACGCGCCCTCTGCGGCAGTGTTAGCCACGTCGACCACGTGTTGCTCAAATCGCAGCCACCGGCTGACGCTTTCCGTCACGTCCACGTCGTCGTCGATAACGATGATCTTTCCCACGCTGTCTTGTCACCTCGCAGGCTGTGGCAGCCGCCCTGCCGGCCAGTGCCGTCCCTACTTATACCCGACCCTGCCGGCGGGCAGCCGGGCAGTTTCACGAAAATCTCCCAATTATGTCACGGAATTCGCCAGCCGTTTTGCTAGATTGGGAAGCAAAAGAAGTCTCGGCTGGGCGTTGGCAGATTCGTGGTATACACACAATACTTGCGCGGCAGGGTGGTAAACCCGGCGCTCGGGGGGGCGCACTATGGCGGGCAGACATGCCGGGTCCTGTTTACTTACAACCAGAAGACGCGATGAGCGCGGAAGCATCATTCCTTTCGCGCTGGTATTGCTGGTAGTTCTGATTCCCATAGGCGCCATTGCCTACGACGCCTGCATGGCCCGCGAGCAATTCAATCAGTTGCAGGCTGCCACCGATGCAGCCGCCCTGGCGGCTGCCACCTACCTCAATGATCCGAACAACTCTGACAACACCGGCACCGCTCAGCAGGTCGGGTTGGCGTACTTCCAGCAGAACATGTTGCAGTCGGGCAGCTTGTCGGGCGCAACCTTTTCAAGTACCGCCCTTTCCGACTCTCCGATGGCCAGAGCCAGTACCTTCAATCTGGTTGCGAACGCGAACGGCACCGTGACTGCTCAGTCTGCGTTTGGGCTGCAGCCGTTTCTCCTCAAGTTTCTCGGCACCTTTCCGCTGCACGCCAGCTCAACCGCCGGCGCGCTCGGTACAGCGGGACTTACCGGCGATGTGGCTCTTGTCGTCGACCTGTCGGCGTCGATGACCGCAGGCAGCAACATCACCACGCCGCCGCATACCTCACATTACGTACGGGTCTACCATAAGGCAACTGCGACGACCCCGGCTTATCTTACATACAACGTGGCGAAGCCCCCGAGCTCGTATCTTCCGCAGCTGGGCAACAACCTCCTGTCGGGATTCGGGCTCTCCGGCAGAATAAACGGGGTGATACAAAATGCCGCAATTCCAGATCCGGCGCAGGTAGCCTTTGCGCCGAATCCCACTGTCGGCAGCTACACACCGGTAACGGCCCCGCCCCAGATTGCGAGCGCCCCGGAGCTTTCTATTGATCCGACAACCACACCGATGATGTATGCGGCTCTGAACGCCTATGCGCAGGCCTGGTCGAGCAACTCTGTAAAGCCTGCAGCCGGGGCGGTGCCTACGATCGAAGATGTCAAAGCGGCACTGTTGATCGAGTCAAAGCGAGGCGATCTGGAGAATTCCACCGTTTACAACTCATCGAACGCCGGCATTTCATGCTTGCAATACATACCCGGCTTCAGCCCTGAGCCAGGTTATCAGGCCGAATACCAAAAGCTGGCCTTGACCCTTTCCGGGGCGCGCCAGATGGAGATCGAGGCCCTGCACTCTTTTATCGATCAGATGCAGGCCAGCGGCTCGAGCAATGCGCACTGGTCGGTGATAGGCTTTGGGGCAAGCGCGCCGGGTGGGAAGCCGACGCCGCCGGCTGCCGCTACTACCCTGGACACCGCCAATCCGCAAGCTTTTCACTTCCCGGAAGTAACGCTCGATCCAGGCGCAAACAATGCTTCCCAGGTGGAAGCCGCCCTCGATATGGCGACGCTCACCTGGGGCACGGACACGCCGGAGGCGCTGCAGGAGGCGGTAAAGATGCTCAACGGCAGCGGACATACAAAGGGTTCGCCGAAGACGATCATCCTGCTGACCGACGGAATGCCTACTTTGCCCGGAAGTTACGCAGCGGCAAAACTTGCCGGACAAAGCGGCATACGCCTGGTCGTCATCGGCATATTCTTGTCGAACTACGCCTGGCCGGACGGTTGGCATTTCGTGCAGGAACTGGCGAAAAAGACCGGGAACGGCTCGCAGGCTTTCAAGGTTGGCGACGGCAACCCTTCTCCCCCGTCCAGCGCCCTTCTGTCCGCTGCTCAGGGAGCCATCAATGATATCTTGCTGAAGGTGACCAAAACCAGTGGTGTTGTAGCGTTGCAGTAGGTGGACCAGCATGGGATCGACAGGTAAAAAGAACTGTGCCGGCACTTCGCGGTCACAATCCGCCAGCACGCTGGTGGAGCTGGCCTGCATGGGCATCGTACTGGTTCCGGTTGCGCTGCTGGCCGTGAACATCTGCTACCTGGCAGCCGGAAGCTACATCAACGATGCCGCCTGCAGAGAGGCGGCAAGAGCCGCATCGCAACAAACCAGCCTTGACCCGGCCTCCGGGGCGGCGCAGGCTGCGGTTCAATCATTCGCCGTTGCTGGCGGCCTGATCGGCAGCCCGCAGGTTACCGGTGTGGTCTTCGATTACTCCACGGACAGCAACGGCAACCCGATTGAGATCGCAGACCTGGACAAGACGATATTGAGCAAATTGCCGACGGTGCAAGTGACAACGCAGCTTACAGCCAGGGTGCCGGCTCCTTTGCTGATGGGCTCAAAAGGGCTCACGAATCACGTGGTGTTGAGCTCGAGTTACACTTTTCCCGCATTGAGCGGCGTTGATCCCAGCCCTAACGATACCAACGACACGGGCTCGGACAATACCGCGGCATATCAACCGACCAGTACCGAGGACACGAGCGCGCCGGTTGATACCACCGATTCCGGTACGACGGGAAGCACATCTACGGTGTCACAATGATTTGATAGCAAGGTTACGGCACAAGAGGCGTTGAACCGCAAGCAGGTGATGAAAATGACCACGAGGACTGAAGGAGGTAATTCGACGGTGGAGTTCCCCGTTGCTTTGCTGATCTTGCTCGTCGTTTTATTCTTCCCGCTGCTGGATCTGGGATCGCTGTTTATGGGCGCCAACTCCGTCTTCACTGCCGCCCGAGTGGCCGCGGTGGAGGCCGCCCGCGCGCCGACTTTTCAAAACAACGTCACCAGCGGTACCGGGCAAAGCGCGACGACAACGCTCTCGGCCGTCAATCGGGCACAGAATGTGGCTTCGGGGCTTTCCACCGGCGGCGTGAAAATCTCGTCGTCCGATGTGCACGTGAGCATCTTGCAGGTGCCTTTCGGCGGCGGTGCTTCAACGACGATTACCCCACCTGTCACCATCGACACGACTCAGAATATCTACCAGATTCAGGTGACCGTCACCGGAAAGGTTTCTCCACTGGCCACCTTGAGCCCCAGCCTGCTGGGAAACATACCGGGCGTCACGGGGCCGCTGGTGGTAACGGCAAGCTCCGCCGCCCAGGTGGAGAATCCTCAGGGACTGAACGACTGAGGCGAGCGCGCACCGCAAGTCAAGCCAATCAGCATGGCTGGCGGGGGAGCGTTACGTTGACCTTGCCTCCATCTACGGTGAGCTCGGCGATGACGACCCCGCACGGCATCGGCGGAGCGGCTGGATAGGTTTGTCTCACGACCGCCCGGATGACGTACTTGTCCAGGTCCGTGTCACCGGAAGACTGCGTCATGACAAATCCGCTTGGCGCGCCAGTCGATGAGATGTAGACGCGCAGCACGACCGCCTCTCCCGACGACCGCGCAAACTTCCCCGACGGTGTGTACCGCGACCGGAAGAACGACTCGATCCTGCGCGCATAAGCCTCGAGCTGCTCTTGCGAGGTGAGGCGGGCAGCAGCAGAGCCTGCCGATGATTTGTTCTCGGCTCCCGCCGTTGCAGATTGCTGGTCGCTGCCGGTCGCGGCGGCCGCAGGGGGTGCCGACGAAACTTTACGCGGCGCCGGCTGAAGCATGAGAGCGGCCAGAAAACCGCTGAACAGCACCGCGCAGGCCGCCGAACCGACCGCCGTCATCAATCCTCTCCGGGCACCGATTCGGCAATCCCGGCTCAGGAATTTGCCGTCCTTCCTTCTGTAAAGAACGACCTCGCGGCGATTCTCCCTCTGGAAAACCGCCTTTTGTGCCTCAGCCTGGTCCATTTCCGTAAAGTCGTACACAAAGAGCTGACATTTTGCACAGACCGTCACTCGTTCTTGCTCGCCGCCGGCAATGCCGCTTGCCGGGCAGGTGGAAGAGCTCTTGTAACGCTCGACCTTCTTGCGAGGCTTCGGAGGCTCGGCTGCCCGAGCTTCCAGCTCTGCGGACAGTCTCTTGTCTTTTTCTCCCACGGCCCGATTGGCCATGTCCGCGATGGCGCCGTAGTCCAGAATTGTCCGTGCCACCTTCCTGGTCAGCGACTTGAGCGCCGCCATATCTGGTAGCATCGGCTGAGCAGTGCCTGGCGTCGGTGTTGCGTTGCCCGGCGACTCGGAGCCGGTCGCGCTCTCAGACCATGAGCCCTTGCGGCTTGCCGGGTTCAGAATAGTCCTGGCCGCCTGCCTTGTGGTCGCCAGCAGCGCCGCCAAGCGGCTGGTGATGCCCGAGTGAGACCCCGGCGCTTCGGAAGCCTCAGGTGCCCGAGAGGCTTCCTGTGCTCCCGAATGCTGTCGAGCTTGCGAATCTTCTGGAGTCCGCAGATTCTCCAGCGCTTCTGCGTCTTCGCGCTCCTCGGTATTCCCCGGCTTGCGATGCTCCTTGTAGAAAGCTTCCCAGGATAAGAGATCTTCGTTGCCGGAATTCTCCGTCATAGCGCCTGCTCCTGCGCACCCCACCCGCTGTCAACTACGATGACTACCCCAGGACGATCATATCATCGAGCGCATATGGGTATATCAATACCAGCAGAGCCCCGGAACTCGGGGGCACTCGGTAAACCCGGGCGCGCGGGAAAGGTAGCTGGCAGGACATGGCGAAAATTCTCCTTGTGGACGACGATAGCGAGCTGTCGCAGTCGATAGCCGGTTGGCTGACCCACGAGCAGCACACGGTTGAGGCTGTGCTAACCGGCAGGGATGGCTGGGAGAAGGTATCCAGCAATGAGTACGATCTATTGATCCTGGACTGGGATATCCCTGATCTTAACGGCATCGAAATTCTGAAGAGGTATCGCTCCACCGGTGGTGTCACATCGGTTCTCATGTTGACCGGTCATACGTCGATCGACGACCGGGCCCTTGGGCTCGATTCCGGAGCGGACGATTACCTCACCAAGCCGTTCCACGTCACCGAGCTTTCCGCGCGGGTGCGCGCATTGCTGCGGCGGCAGTCCAGCAAGCAGTTTCATCAGCCGCTGGGCAGAAACAACGAGGAGGTGCTGGCGCGGGCGGATCTGGCCGGCAGCCTTTTGGCGTCGCGCTACGAGTTTCTCGAGGTGGTGGGGCAGGGCGGTGCCGGGATCGTGTTCAAGGCGCGCCATCCGATCATGGAAAAGCTCGTGGCCGTGAAGATGCTTTTGACCGATCAAGCGGACCGGGAAGGCAACGAGCGCTTTCAGATTGAGGCCAAAGCGGCCAGCCGTCTCGATCACGGAAACATCGTCGCCGTCCACGATTTCGGGGTGACGGAGCGCGGGCAGCAGTACATGGTAATGGAGTACATCGACGGAAAGAACCTTTCCGACATGATCGACAACCTCGGTCCTCCGCCGCTGGCGACCGGGCTGGACATCTGCCTGCAGATCTGCGACGGGCTGTCGCATGCCCACGAGATGCGAATCCTGCATCGGGACATGAAGACCGCCAACATCATGCTCAAGAAATACCCTGATCGCCCGCCTGTGGCCAAGATCCTGGACTTCGGCCTGGCCAAGCTGCAGGGCCCCGATCCGGGCAAGCCGGCTGCGAGCAGCATCGGGCGGATATTCGGCAGCCCGCCGTACATGAGCCCCGAGCAGGTAAGGGGCGAGGCGGTGGATCAGCGCTCGGACATCTACTCTCTCGGCTGCGTGGTGTACGAGGTCCTGAGCGGCTTCCCGCCGCACATGGGTGAGAACGCGCAGCAGATCATGACCAGGCACATTGAAGAAGATGTGAGCCCCATGCGCGAGCTGCGTCCGGATCTAAATCTTCCCGAGGAGCTGGACGAGGCGGTGCTGAAAGCGCTCGCCAGAAAGCCGGAGGGGCGTTTTCAGACTGTCCGCGAATTCAAAGCCGGGCTCGAGCGCGCGCGCCGAAGCTAGGGTTTTGCCTTTCGGGAATTTTCCGGCAGTTCGAGCGCGCGCCACAGGTACCAGGAGGCAACGCTCCGATAGGGACGCCAGCGTTCGCCATGCAGGAACAGCTCTTTCGGCGTCGGCAGCTCACGGCGCGAGAAGGTGGCGGCAAATCCCTTGCGCACGCCGTAATCGTTAACCGGCAAAACATCCGGGCGAGCCAGCCGGAAGATAAGGAGCATCTCCGCGGTCCATTGCCCGATGCCGCGCACGGCCGTCAGCCGTTCGATGATCTCCTGGTCAGGCATCCTTTCGAGCTCATCGAGAGAAGGTATGAGCCCCCGATGGTGCCTGTCCGCCAGATCCTTCAAAGCCAGGGCCTTTGCCGAGGACAGGCCGACGGATCTGAGCCGCTCGTCGGGGGTCTTCAGGATCGCTTCGGCCTCCGGTAGCCGCGTGCCGCCGTAGAGCGCTTTTACGCGAGAGAAGATGGTGGCCGCGGCCTTGCCGGTGAGCTGTTGATAAACGATCGACTCGGCAAGCGCCTCGAAAGGCGTCAGCAGCTCGTCGAGCTCCAGCCGGAACGGCCCTACCTTCTCCATCAGGCGAGCCATCCGTTTGTCGCGGCGGGAGATATGGGCGACGGCCGCATCCGGATCGAAGCCGTAGCGGCTTCGGCCGCCGGAAGGCGGCGTTGCGAAGATGCCCGTAGTGCGCTCGGAGCATCCTTCCGCATCCGGCAGATACTTGCGCTCTCGGCGCGAGCGATTCGCGATACCGTCCGTGGTGCTCGCTCTCGCCACCTTACGTTCGCGTCCCGGCCTCTTCACGAGACTTCTGGGCCTTCTGCCGCTCCAGGCGGGCTCTGGCGGCTGTGGCTGCTTCCATCACCGTTTCCGACAGGGTCGGGTGCGGGTGGATTGTCGCCACCAGATCCTCGAGCGTCGCTCCCATCTCGATTGCCAGCACGGCCTCGGCGATGAGCTCTCCGGCTCTCGGACCGACTATGCCGACGCCCAGCACAAGCGTGCTTTCCGGATCGAAAACCACCTTGGTCTGCCCGGCGGCCAGCGAAAGGGTCTGGGCGCGCCCGGAGGCCGACCAGGGGAACTTGGCGGCGCCCACCGTGATGTTTTTTGCCCTGGCCTCTGTCTCCGTGAGGCCGCACCAGGCTATCTCCGGCTCCGTGAAGACGACCGCCGGTATTGCCCGGTTGTCGAAGGCGGATGGCAGCCCGGCCAGAACCTCGGCGGCCACCACGCCCTGGCGCGTGGCGCGGTGGGCCAGCATCGGCTGCCCGGAGACATCGCCCACGGCCAGAATACGCTTGTCTTGCGTGCGGCACTGCTCGTCGATCACCACAAACCCTTGCTTGTCGATCTCGACGCCCGTCTTCTCGAGCCCGATGCCGTCGCTATTGGGGCGCCTGCCCACGGCGACCAGCACCTTGTCGAAGACCATCGATCCGGGGGCGTCCTGCCCTTCAAAGGCAACCTCGAGGCCGCCTTTTGTTTCCTTGAGCCCGCTTACCTTCGTGTTGAGGAGGATCGACTTGAACTTCTGCTTGAGATGATTGTCCAGCGGGCGGACCAGATCGCGATCCACGCCGGGCAGGAGGCCGTCGGTCATCTCGACCACGGTCACCTCGCTGCCGAGAGCGGCATAGACCGTTCCCATCTCCAGCCCGATGTAGCCGCCGCCGACGACCAGAAGCTTCCCGGGTATGTCTTTGATGTCGAGCGCGCCAGTCGAATCGAGCAGGCGCGGGCTTTCCAGATCGAGCCCGCGCAGGGTCAGCGGACGGGAGCCGGTGGCCAGAATTGCGTGCTTGAATTTGATGCGTGACGGCGCGCCCTCGGCAACGTCCTCCAGGCGAATGTTGCGCGAGTCTTCGAACACGGCGCGACCGTAAAAGATCTCCACCCCGGCGCTCTTGCACATGCCGGCAATCCCTTGCGCCAGCTTCCCGGTGACGGACTCCTTCCAGGAGCGCAACTTGTCCAGGTCGATCTTCGGCTTGCTGAAGGAGATCCCGAAGCTCTCGGCATGCTCCGCTTCGCCGATCACCTCGGCTGCGTGCAGGAGCGCCTTCGAGGGGATGCAGCCTTCGTTGAGGCAGACGCCGCCGACCTTCTTCTTGGCCTCGACAATTACGCACTTGATCCCCAGCTCGGCGGCGCGCAGGGCCGCGGGATAACCGCCGGGCCCGGCGCCTATCACCACCAGGTCGACATCCTGTGTCATCTCTCCTATGACCATGGTTAAACCTCCACCAGGAGCTGAAGCGGATCTTCAAGCAGCTCTGCGACATGCCTCAGGAATCTGGCCGCCTCGGCGCCGTCGCAGATGCGGTGATCGAAGGAGATCGCCAGAGGCAGTATCCAGCGCACCTCGATTGCTCCATTGCGAACGACCGGCTTCTGAGCCGAGCGCGCCATGCCCAGAATGGCTGCTTCCGGGAAGTTCACCATCGGCACCATGCCGGTGCCGCCGATCGGCCCGATGTTGGTGATGGTGAAGGTGCCGCCCTGCAGCCGCTCGAGCTCGACCTTGCCGTCCCGGGTTTTCTGCGCCATCTCTTGCAGCTCGGCGGCCAGCGCCCCGATGCCTTTCTTGTTGACGTCCTTCACCACGGGCACAATCAGCCCGCGATTGGTGGCCACGGCGACGCCTATATTGTAGTAGTGCTTGAGGACGATCTCGCCGGTCGATTCGTCTAAGCTGGAATTGAACTGGGGAAACTGTTGCAGCGCGGCCACCACCGCCTTGAGGGCGAAGACGGTCAGCGTCAGCTTGCCGCCGTTTTTCAGGAACTGCGTCTCGTGCTTCTGGCGCAGCGACTCCAGAAGGGTAATGTCCGCCTCGTCAAAAGAGCTGACGCGCGGGATATGAGTCCAGGACTGGGTCATGGAGAGCGCTATCTTCCGCCGCAGGGATCGCAGGGGCACGCGCTCCACCTGCCCCCAACGCTCGAACCTCGGCAGCTCGGCCGGCTCCGCCGTGATCGGCTGCGGCGTGAAGGGCTCCGCCGGCTCGCGTTCGGCGAAGCGCCGCGGCGCCTCTTCCCGCCCGCCGGCGCCGCGGCCGGCGAAGGCGCGCACGTCGTCGGCCAGCACCCTGCCCGCCGGGCCCGAGCCCGGCACCTGGCGAAGGTCGACTCCAAGCTCGCGGGCCAGGCGTCTGGTTGCAGGCGTGGCCGGCACCGGTCCTTCGCCTGCCCTGGCCTGGACAGGGACCGCCTGCCGCTCGGGTGCGGCTGGGGCCGGGCGCTTCTCTTCCGGTGCCCTGGCGGCTTCGGCAGCGGCCGGCTTCTCGGGCGCGGCGGGCGCGGCGCCGGCGAAGGTGATCATCACCGTCCCCACCTTGACCGTGTCCCCTTTTTTGACAAGAATCTGCTCCACCCGGCCTGCCACCGGGCATGGTATCTCAACGACCGCCTTGTCGGTCTCCACCTCGAAAATCGGCTGGTCCTCCTTGACCTGGTCGCCGACTTTGACCTTCACCTCCAGGATCTCAGCCTCGTGGATGCCCTCTCCCAGATCAGGCAGTTTGAATTCAATGGCCATCGATCACCCTCGCGCTTTACAGTGCCCCGACATTTGCGATCCGCTGCCGCTTCCGGGCGCCGCCGTCAAAACGACAGCGTCTGGCGGCAGGCATCCAGGATCCTGTCGGCGTCAGGCAGGTACGCCTTTTCCTTGGAGAAATACGGAATCGGTACGTCGTAGCCGGTGACCCGAGCCACCGGAGCTTCCAGATAGAGAAAAACGTGCTCGTTGATGCGGGCGACGACCTCGGCGGCGATACCACAATTGCGCGGCGCCTCGTGGACGACCACTGCCCGGCCGGTCTTGCGCACGGAATCGACGATTGTCTTCGTGTCCATCGGCACGATGCTCAGGAGATCGACGACCTCCGCCTTCACGCCGTCCTCTTCCTCGAGCATCTCAGCCGCCTCCAGCACCTGCCGCAGGCTGGCGCCGTAGGAGATGAGGGTGATCTCCCTGCCCTCGCGCACCACCTGCGCCCTGCCGATCGGCAGCGTCTCTATCGTGTCCGGCACTTCTTCCTTGAAGGCGCGATAGATGGCTTTGGGCTCGTAATAGACGACCGGGTCCGGATCCTGAATGGCGCTGTGCAGGAGAGCGCGCGCGTTGCGCGGCCCGGACGGCACCACGATCTTCAACCCGGGCGTGTGCGCATAGTAGGTCTCGCGGCTTTCCGAGTGGTGCTCGAGGGCGCGTATGCCGCCTCCATAAGGAAAGCGCATCACCATCGGCACGGTCACGCGGCCGCGGGTGCGGTTGCGGAAGCGCGAGGCGTGCGACTCAATCTGGTGGAAGGCATAATAGTCGAAGCCGGCGAACTGGATCTCGGCCACCGGGCGCAGCCCGTAAATGGCCATTCCTATCGAGGTGCCGATGATGCCCGACTCGGCAAGCGGCGTGTCGATCACCCGCTTGTCGCCGAATTTGGCGAGCAGCCCTTCGGTGATCCTGAACACTCCTTCGTCGGCCCCCACGTCCTCGCCGAGCACGACCACTCGCTCGTCGCGCTCGAGCGCCTCATAAAGCGCTTTGTTGATCGCTTTGGCCATGTTCATCTCAGCCATTAGCCGCGCTCCCTCCCTGTGTGTGCTTGCTCTTTGCCGGCCTCGGACGCCGGCAGCTTGCCTTTCTTGGCCAGGAACCGCTTGAGCTCCTCCCTCTGCTCGTCGAGATCCGGCGGCGTGTCGGCGTAGAGGTAGTCGAACATGCGCAGCGGGTTGAGCAGCTCTTCGCTCTGCGCTTGCTCCTCGAAGCGCTTCACGGCGGCTTTTATCTCCTCGTCGATCTCCTCATGGAGCTTCTTGCGGGCATCGCCGTCGAGGACGCCCTTGTCCTCCAGATACCTGGCGAAACGGATGAGCGAATCCTTGTTCGCCCATTGTTTCATCTCCTCTTCGGAGCGATAACGCTTGGGATCGTCCGACGTGGTGTGGGGCGTCATCCGGTAGGTGAGTCCCTCGATCAGCGTCGGCCCGCCTCCGGCCCTGGCCCTTTCCACGGCGGCGGCCGTTGCCGCGTACATGGCCAGCACGTCGTTGCCGTCCACCTTGACGCCCGGCATTCCGTACGATACCGCCCGCTGGGCGATCGTCTCGCACTTCATCTGCCTGGCCAGCGGCACCGAGATCGCGTACTGATTGTTCTGGCAGACGAAGACAACCGGGGCGTTGAACACGGAGGCGAAGTTGAGCGCCTCGTGAAAGTCCCCTTCCGATGAGGAGCCGTCACCGAAATAAGTGAGCACTACCTTCTTCTCCTCCTTGAACCTCATGGCCATGCCGATGCCGGCGGCATGGAGAAGCTGGCTGCCCACCGGCACGCAAATCGGCAGGTCGTTGACGCCTTCGGGCGGCACCGCGCCTTCCTCGAAGCCGCCCCAGTAGAGGAACATCGTCTCCAGCGGCCAGCCGCGGTAGAGCATGCCCGCGAACTCCCTGTAGGCCGGCACATGCCAGTCGCTCTTCTCGAGGGCATAGACGGAGCCCATGCTCACCGCCTCGTGCCCGCTGCTCTGCGGGAAGGTGCCGATCCGCCCCTGGCGCTGCAGGTTGAGCATCCGCTCGTCGCCCCGGCGCGCCAGCACCATGTAGCGGTACATCGTCTTCAGGTCGTCGGCGCTCAGTTTGGGCTCGAGCTCTTTGTCGACTTTCGCGTTTTCGTCGAGGATGGACAGGTACTCGATGTTCTCAGGCAGCTTTATAGGTTTCTTTGGCATGATGTTGATTCCCGCTCCTGCTGCTAAAATTCAGGCTGCTCGACGCTGTGCCGGACACCACACAGTATGTCATAACAAGGCCGCGGGGGCCAATTTTATTAATGCGCCTCGAGGGTGAGAGATCCTGTTGCAGAGCGGAATGCTGAATGAATCATAAAGCGACTGCTGACATCCTTGCGTCCGAACCCGCGCCCGGGCTGCCGCGCCCGGCCAAACCGGATTGGCTCAAGGTCAGCCTTCCCACCGGTGCGCCTTATCAGGCGATGAAACAGCTCATCTTAGAGCATGGCCTGCACACCGTGTGCGAATCGGCTGCCTGCCCCAATCGCGGCGAGTGCTGGTCGCGATCGACCGCGACGCTCATGATCCTCGGCAACGTTTGCACGCGCAGCTGCGGCTTCTGCAACGTGGCCACCGGCAGACCGACCGAGCTGGATCTCGATGAGCCGAGACGGGTGGCCGAGGCGGTGGCGCTCATGCGCCTCAAGTACGCGGTGATCACCTCGGTCAACCGTGACGAGTTGAGCGATGGCGGAGCCTCGATCTGGGCGGAGACGATCCGCCGCCTGCGCGCAGCCTGCCCGGACACCAGGGTCGAGGTCCTGATCCCGGATTTCTGCGGCAAGTGGGAGGCTCTGCAGGTGGTGCTGGAGGCGCGCCCCGACGTGGTCAACCACAACGTGGAGACCGTGCCCCGCCTCTACCTGCCCGTGCGCCCGCAAGGTGACTTCCAGCGCAGCCTGGAGCTTCTGCGCCGGGCCAAGGACTGCGGTATGACCACCAAGTCCGGACTCATGGCCGGGCTCGGCGAATGCGACGAGGAGATAGTCGAGGTTCTGCGCGCGCTGCGGTCGGCCCGGGTGGACCTGGTGACGATCGGGCAGTACATGCGCCCCACTGAAAAGCATCTGCCGGTGGCCCGCTATGTGAGCCCGGAGACCTTCGACCGGTATCGCCGGTTGGGCATGGAGATGGGATTCGTCAACGTCTTTTCCGGACCGCTGGTGCGCAGCAGCTACCATGCGGAGGCGCAGGCGCAGGCCCTGGCCTGAGCCGCCGGACCCGGGGTGCGCCGGCGCTGTCCGTACTGTCCCGGATTGATCGGTGAAAGCCGGGCCCCGAACCGGCCCGTTGGTACGGCCGTCCGCGACCGGCGTGGGGTATTCCCCATGTAGCTCGCCCGGAGCGGCTGCGCATGCCGCTTCCCGGCGGTCGCGACCGGCGCCGATCGGCTCGATCCGCCGCTGAAGAAGGAATATGAGTTTTTTCTCAATGGATCTCCGCCGGTTGCGGGCGCACAATTCTCTTGACAATGAAGGCCGGCTCAAGGGGACACGACATGGCTGGAAAGAGCGCAAAACCCGAAGCAACGACAATCTTTGATTTCGCCTCCCGCAAAAAAGTGGAGGGGCTGCACGACAAGGAGCAATACTGGCTCTGGAAGTGCTTCGCCGAGGACCCGCTTTCCGCATGCGGGCAGGTGCCCGCGGCGGGTGCGGAGGGCGAGGCGGGTGAAAGCGGTTCCGCCCCGGCGATATCGGGCGGGCTCTGGTATCTGGCCATGTCCGGCAACAGCAGCGTCAGGCAGTTCGTCGCCATGAACCCGCAGGCGACGGCGGAGTGCCTGACCTACCTGTCGACCGACAGCTCGCCGGTGGTGCGCCATTTTGTCGGGGGCAACCCGAGCTGCCCGGTCGATGTCCTGGAGCGGCTGGCCGGCGATAAATCCACGCCGGTGCGCCGGTCGGTGGCCGCCAACCCGGGCACGCCGGCGGAGTCCCTCAGGCGCCTGGGCAGCGACGCCTGCTCGGCTGTCCGCCAGAAGGTGGCCGAGAACCCGAACGCCCCGCCGCAGGCGCTTGCCGCCCTGGCCGGCGACGGCGAGGTCCTGGTGCGCCACAAGGCGGCAGCGCACCAAGGCACGCCGCCAGAGGTTCTGTCCGTGCTTGCCTGCGACCCGTCCGCGATTGTCCGGCGCGCGGTGGCCGCCAACTGCTCGGCGCCGGAGGAGGCGCTGGCCCGGCTGATCAACGACGAGGAGCTCGGCGTCCGCCAGGCGGCTGCCGGCAACGGGCGCGCGCCCGAAGAGGCGCTCAAGGATCTTCTGTTCGAGGGCGATATCTACGTGCGGCGGCGGCTGGCAAGCAATGAGAGCACTCACGTGGAGACGCTCAATCAGCTGGCCAGGGACAGGGATCCGTTCGTGCGCTACCTGGTGACCACCAACGAGCATCGCTCGCCGGCGCTGCTCGCCGATCTGTCCCGGGATGAGGATGTGCTGATTCGCCGGGCGGTGGCCCGCAGCGAAGACGCCTCCTTCGAGGCGCTGCGGGTTCTGACCTGCGATCCGGATATGCTCGTCCGTCTCTGGCTGGCGCGCAACGAGAACGCCCCTGCCGCTATTCTCGAGATGCTGGCCCGCGATCCCTGCCTGTCCGTCAGGCAGGCGGTGGCCGACAACCCGAGCGCGTCTGCCGCCGCGATGGAGATCCTCTGCGCGGATCCGGACATCTACATCCGGCGGTCCGTAGCCACCGGCGGCCCGACCAGCCCTGACATTCTGCGCGCCCTGGCCGGCGACAAGGATCATATGGTTCGCTGCCTGGTGGCCGCCAACGTCAACACGCCGTCGGACGCGCTGCAGTACCTTTCCTTCGACGAGAGCGCGGATATACGCCGGCGGATTGCCGGCAATCCGGCGGCCAGCCCGCGCACGCTGCACGATCTGGCCACGGATCCCAGCGACGAGGTGCGGGCGGCCGTGGCGCGCAACCCGTTTTCTCCCTTCGCCGCGCTCAAGCTTTTGTCCCGGGATGCCGATCCCTACATACGGCTTCTGGTCGCCCGCTCGAAGCACGCGCTGCCCGATATGCTGCTTGCCCTGGCCGACGATCACGATCCCTGGGTAAGACGAGCGGCCCGGCGGCAGCTGCCTGCCGGCTGACGGGACTGGCCGGCCTTTGCTTGTTTTTCGCAGGACAGCGGCAAGTAGCTGCCGTCCCGGCGCGTCAGGCCAGATATCTTGCCCGAGCCGTCGGTATCCACCGCCTGAGACCGTGACGGCCGGGCGAGCGCGCTGGCGGTGCGGAGCGCTCATCCGGCGGGGCTTTTCAGCAGCGGCAGGGACTCCAGCCGGCCGGTCAGCTCTAAGATTGCGCTGCGCAGCGGGCCGACCGAGGGCGTGTGGCCGTTGACCATCACGGTAACTGCCAGGTTGCCGCCGCCGGCTGTGTGCATGATTCCGGCAACCGAGCGAACGCAGTCCATGGCGCCGGTCTTTGACCGGAACCAGCCCGCTTTGTTCCCCTCCAGGCGGAGGAGGCCGAGGTAGGTCCCGGCCAGGTCCGGGCCGGCCATGTGCTTTAGCACCAGATTCAGTGCGTGAGGGGTTACGCAATCCTTCCTCGACAACCCGCATCCGTCCACGAGCACAACATCGGACTGGCGGACGCCGATGCCGGCCAGCCAGGCGCCGAGGCAGGCCAGCCCGCTGTCCTCCAGGCTGACCGCATCCGGCGTCGTTTCAGCTCGGGTCTTGGCGCCGATTGTTCTCAGCAGCTGCTGCGCGTAGAGGTTGTCGCTGTCTTTCAGGCACTGGCGGATGATCTCCGTCACCGGCTGCGAGACGTGCTCGCTCAGCGGCACCGGCTGCTTGCTGTCGGGCAGCAGCGGCGCGTGGCCGTTCACGCGTATCCCCATCCCCTTGAGCACGGACGCGACGGCGGCCAGGTTGTAATCGCAGGGATTGGCCACGACCAGGCTGCCTGCGCTGCTCACGGCGGGAGAGCCGCCGCGGTGGACCCTCACCTTCCGGCTGGCCGGATCCAGGCTTACCCAGGCCGGCGCCAGGCTGGAGCTCAAAAGCGATTCGATGAGGGTGTTCGGCTCGCCGGCCCTGCGGTCGTCGACCGGCAGTCCCCGCCCCGGATCCTTGCCCGGGGCGATGTTGCGATCGAGCACCAGGTTGGATGACACCGGCATCCACTCCTGCCCCCAGTCCTCAAGCAACCAGCCCGTGTTGAACTGGTCTCTGCCGCCCGCCACCGGCGATAGTATCACGCGCCCTTCCACGGCCTTAATCTTCTTCTGCCCGAGGACGGACAGCAGCTCCCACAGATCCCTGCTCTCGAAGGTCGGATCTTGCGAGGGCACCAGCACCAGGTCGCCGTCCAGCCTGCCATTCCTGACCGGCCCGTAAGCCTCGAGCCGCGTGTGGTAGCGGAAGTCCTGTCCCATGGTCTCCAGCGCGCAGGCGGTGGTGAAAATTTTGGCCGTCGAGGCGGGCGTGAAGCGACGGCTGCCGTTGAGGCTGTAAAGGACGCGCCCGGACGGCAGCTCCAGCACCTCCACCCCGATCTCCGACTGCTGCAGGAGCGGGTGCTTCAGCCAGGCGGTCACCACGCGCGATACGGCGTTGTCCGCCGGCGGGCTCTCCGGCACCGCTGCCGGTGCCCGGTGAGGGGATCTGCCGCCGCTTCCGGCTATTGCGCCCGGCAGGCAGAGCCAGGACCAGAGGGCCGCTCCGGAGAGGGCCGCCGCCAGGATTGCCGACGCGCCGGAGATTCCGGCCGGGAGCCGCCGCCTCCCGACATTTTGCCCGGGGAAAGCCATTACTGAATGTGCAGCAGGTTCTTTATGCCGTAGCCGATCATGTTCGGGTTGGCCTTCAAGCGCCGCTTGCAATACGGTCCGGCTACGTTCTCCTCGCCGTACGGCAGATACAGGCGAACGATGATGCCCGAGCGGGCCAGTTGCTCGGCGCGGCTCGACTCCTGGCCCTGGCAGCTGCGGGCCAGCTCCTTGAAATACGCCCCCGAGCGCAGGGTCGCCTGCAGCTTCCTCCTGGGCACGCCCAGGAGGAACTGTGTTTCGAAGCGGCTCGCGTCCAGTCCCCGGGCAAGGACCACCTGGCGCAGGAAGCTGTCGACGCAGGCGGCGTCATGAGTGGCCAGCTCGACATAAGTCCCCCGCTCGGCCAGCTCGCCGGCAAACTCCACCAGGAGCTGTTTCATGGTCGGCTTGTCGGTGTGCGCTATCTCGGCCGGCTCGTTGTAGATGCCGATCACCAGCCGCGCGCGCATGCGCTCGTCGAAGCGCTTGATGTCGTTTCGCGTGCGAAAGAGCCGTGATTGCAGAACGGTGCCCAGGTTGGTGTAGCCGTCGTTGACCAGCGCCAGGTACGTCTCCAGGTGGAAATCCGTCCAGCGGTGATCCTCGGCCTCCAGCGTCAAAGCCACCTTGCGGCTCAAAGCATAATCGGCCAGAGACTTGATCCTCTCGAAGGCCCGGTCGAGCTGCGGCGTCGAGCCGGCCCCGGCCTGTGGCGCCGTGGTGCTGAACATCGAGGGCTTGAATGATAGGGTTATCTGCTCGGCCCGATTGCCGGTGCTTATCTGCGAGCGACTGAGCGCGTCGACCAGCTGCTTGTAGTTATCAAGGAACTGCTCGCACTGCTCGTCACTCTCCGCGTCCTCGCCGAGCACGTCGATGGTGGCCGAGAAGCGATCCTGCCGGTATATGCGCTGCGCCAGGGCCAGCGCTTCCTCCTGCGTGCGCCCTGCCAGGTAGGGCGCGGCAAGCAGGAGAACCAGCGGCAGCGGTATCGAGTCGATCATCGAAGGCCCGGTAGATCCGGTGGTGGGAACCATATCTGGTGTTTGCAGCTCGTCTCGCACTGGCAATTTTACCGGCATAAAATCGTCCTGTTAATTTCACGTTGAGCCAAAGCAGCTGAATTATAGATCCACTGCCGCCCCGGGCTACCGCCGGACGCCAAGAGATATCTTTTATTCATCTTTCCGCTCATATGCCGCCGAGAACTTGGGCGACAGGCTGGATCAGGTCGCTGTGCCTGGCGTGCTCGGCGATCAGGTCCAAGGCGCTTCCCGGCAGGCGCGAGAGCACGAGGAAGGCCGTGTTGCCGTCCTGCGTGCGGGTTGGCGATGTGAAGTAAAGGGCGCGGTACCCTGGCGCCCGGGCGGTGAGCAGCTGCAGGCGCCCGGTCGGCAGGTAGCGCACCGAGTGTGCCGGCGGGGACAGCTTCTGCATTTTCATGGTGCCGGACAGAGAACGGCTGGCCGGCAGGAGGTCCGCCTCTTTCTCCAGGGCCGGGTCCGGCATCTCGACGATGATCATGTCCACCTTGCCCGTTTTTCCCCGCGAGCCGGCCACAATCCGCATCGCCGGCTGCCTGTGCGTGTAGAGGGCCCATGTCCAGCCCTGGTCGCCGGTATTGGTTGCTGCCGGCAGTCCGTAACACTTCTCGAACTCATAGAAATCGTCGCCGAGCCCGGGCAGCACCCGGGCGACGATGTAGGCGATCGCCGAACCGTCCTCGTTTTTTGGCTTTCCCTCTTGACCTTTGCCCAGCTTGCCGGCCGTCGCCACCAGGGGCGAAGCCGGTTTGGCCGGCCTGGTCGGGGCGCTGGCGGTCCGCGCGGGTGAGCTCGCTCTGCCGCCTATCTGGCTGAATTCCGGCGTGCGGTTCAACTGCTGCAGGGCCTCGTCGTTGTTCATGGTCACCGGCTCCAGCCTGGTCACCACGAGCGTCTGCGTGCCCTCGTCGCCGACGCTGCCCACCCGGCACATGACCTTGCACTCGATGGCCGGCCAGGTGTACTTGTCTATGCCCAGGTCGTACGGCTGCCGGCCTATCAGGACGACCGAGAGCTCCTTGTTCTTGTCGAAGGCCCGCCGCAGATCCTGCTTCCCGAGGCTGACAATACCGTTGCCCAGGTCGGTAAAACGGGCCTGGAAGCGGATGAGCTGACCGGACAGATCCTTGCCGCTGTAGTTCCTGAGCGTCAGCGCTATGGCCGGATGATAGCCGGTCGCGTCATTGGACCACCAGGTCACGTAGGCGACGGCTGCCACCCTGTTGGCCTCATGCCCGGCCTCGTTGAAGTCTTGGTCGCCTTCGGCTGCCCGCCCCGGTGCGGATGCGGGGCAGCAGGCGAGGACGGAGCATATCAGCGCCGTGACCCACCGGGGCATTTTCCACTTGCGACTCATAGCGAACATATTATCCTCTAATTAAAAGCGCATACAATTGACCTGACCGACAGGGGGAGTGCACGCATGGACGAAATCGATGCGCAAGGGCGGCAGATGTTGATCGAACGGCCCAGGCTGAGCCGGGGCCGGCTAAGCGTCTTTCGAGAATCAGACTGCAGAGACGATTGGTTCCCGCAACTGAAGGTGACGCTCAAGCGGGCCGGAACCGACGAGGTGCTCTGGCAGTGGGCTTCTCACTCGCTGCCGGTCGATGAGGAGGAGCCGCCGCCCTATGCCGGCGAGGTGTTCCTGGAGAAGTACTTCGAGCTGGAAAAGCCGCTTGCCACGCCGCGCGGGCTGGAGGCCGTCTTCTGGCTCGGGCCGGGCGCCACCGGTCACGGGCGGGTCGACAAGTTCAGCGCCACGCTCTACCTTTACCCGCACTCGCTCGACGAGCGGGGAGTGCAGGTCGGCGTCGTCGACTTTGCGGGCGGGCTCACCCGCTCGAGCGTGCCGTTGTTCTTTCGAGTCAACTTCCCGTGGTAAGGGGAGCGAAAATGTGCGCCCGGTGCGACTCGAACGCACGACCAATCGGTTAAAAGCCGAGTGCTCTACCGGCTGAGCTACGGGCGCGCAGCACGACAGCAGGCCATCCTATCAACCACCACCTAGAGTGTCAAGAATACAAGCAATCCTCATTTTTCTTTTCGCATTGCTGGTCCGCCTGGCGTACAGTCTGGCGCTCAACAGCTACTGCGTCTGCGACTACGGGGACGCCCGGGGCTATCTGGCAGCTGGCTTGCGCCTGTTCGGCGGCGCCGGAGGCGGGCAGTGGCAAGAGGCGCCCGCCTCCGGCTGGCCATACGTGATCGTGCTCGGCGTCGTGGAGCGATTGCTGGGGGTCGGCACAGGACCCATTGCCGATCACTGCCTGCAACTGGCGATTGGCAACTCGCTTATGGACGCGCTGGCCTGCCTGCTTCTTTTCTGGGCCGGCAACCTGGCCTTCGGCCGCGCGACCGCGGCGGCGGCCGCCCTTTTGCTTGCCGTCTATCCGCCGGCCGTATTGAGCACACAGTTCTGCTCGCCCGAGCCTTTCGTTTATCTCGTTTTGACGGCCTGGACGGGCTTCGTCTTCCGCTGCCTGCGCGACCGCCGTGGGCAGGCGCCGGTGCCGCCGGCGTGCTGGCTGGCGCTCGGTGCCTTGACGGCGGTTCTGATCGCCTGCAAGCCGGGTCTGGTCGTGATACCACCGGCGGTGGTGGGCGCGCTCCTGGTCGCGCGCCGGGGCGGAGGGCGTGACGATGGTGCCCGTCCGTCCGCGCCGGCGGTGTCCGGCCATTCTGACGCGCTGGGCGGACCTCGGGGGCCGGCCGCCGGGTTGGAGGATGTGTACCCTGCCGCAGACAATGGCGGTCACCGCCGGGCCGCCCCGGCGATGGCTGGCGCCGGCCGGGCACCGTGGGCCGGGGCAAGACGCCTGACCGGGCAGGCTCAGTGGTGCGGTTTGCCCACGAAAGCTCCTCATGCCAGGACCGGGGACAACCAACAGGCAGGTGGCGCCGGGACAGGAAAGGCAGGAGAGAGGCTGCCTCGAAAGGCGGGGCTCGGGCGGCGGATGAAAAACGCGGCCATGGTTGCGGCCGGCTTTGCCCTGACCCTGGTACCGCTGGTGTCCCTGTCCGGGGCTCCGGGCGAGAGGGCGGCCCGGGAAGTCTGCCGGCAGGTGGCTGTCACCCTGGTCGCCGGCAATGATACCGCCTGCGATGGCTGGCCGGTCGCCGGGCAATCCCGGCCGTCGCCGGTCACGCTCGCGGATGCGCTCGCTCAGATCTGCCGGTCGGCTGCCGGGAGCCCGGGCGCCTTCCTCTGCCTGCAGCTGAGAAAGATGAGCCGGCTGTGGTGCTCGGTCTGGAACCCTCTCAAACGCCACTGCTTTTTCATGAGTCCCGAATGGCAGGAGATTCTGCATGAGGACCTGCTGCTCCTGGCGTTCGTGGGGCTGATGATGCTCGGGTCCCGGGAAGGGTCCCCCGGCGAGCCGCCCGGGTCGCCGCGGGCGGGCGAGATATCCGCCCCGCCGGGGGCCGCTGCAGGCGGGCAGATCATGGCGGCGGCTGCGGTGCTTGCCGCCATAATCCTTTCGCACGGCGTCTACCTCTTATCTGCCCCCGTGGCCCGCAACGGGCTGACGGCCGTGCCGGCGCTCCTTCTGCTGGCCGCATCGGCCTTAACCGGAAGCCTCAAGCAGCCTGAGGTCCGGCTGCGCCTGGCCAGGCTGGTCGCGGCGGCCACCCTCTTGTTCTGGGCAGCTCACCACTGGCTCGACATCAGGCCTTTTGTCGCCAACGTCTTTGCCGGCGACGCGGCCATCCTCATTCCCTGGGTTCTCAACGGGGCATGGCTGGCCGCCTTGCTGGCAGTTTGCCGTATGGTACTGCCGGTGGTGCAGGGCCCGCGGCCTGCGCCGCAGGTCTCCACGCGCAGGGCCGTGGCGGCGGCGGCGGCGGCGACTGCGGTGATCTCGGTTCCCTGCTTTCTTGCCGAGCCTGCCAACCGCCAGTGGTGCTCCCTGCTTTCGGACCCGGCGGTCAGGGCACGGCAGGACATCTACACTCCCGGTCTGGCGGGGCGCGGACTGTTCGCCCCGGTTGCCTTCGTGCTGGTGGATCTCCAGTCGCGCGTGTGGTCGCCGCTGCTCAAGCTCTATGTCAACGGTGTGCAGGTGACCACTGCGCCCGTTCCCTGGATGCAGCTGCGCGGTGCGGGCGGGGCCGGTGAAAAGGCGCTCCTTTTGCAGGCAAGAGCCATGGGCGTGGACGCGGCCAGCTTCAGGTGCTGGTGGGCCCTGCCGGTCCCGAGCGCCCTGCTGAGGTACGACACGACCAACGAGATCGTGCTTGCGAGCGCCACCGCCGATCCCTATTACTCGCCGCGCATTTACGGCGACTATCCCGACCGCCCGGGGCGCCCCGGCGGCGCCGAGATGCTGCCCGCGCTCGACGACAAGGTATCTCTCGCCAAAGGGTTCTTCACGTTTGCCGAGGCCGATCCCCGGCCATACGAGGTGGCCCGCCTCCTGGGCAGGACAGCCGGCTCCTACTGGTTCGATGGGCGCACCTGGCAGGGGAAGAACCTTTCCAGCGAAGACGGCACCCGCTGCGGGCAATGGCGCGTGCGCCTGGCGATTCCTTACGCGAAGACGGCTTCCGCCGGGCCGGCAGCGGCCGGCGCCGGAAGGCCCGCAGCGCCGGCGGCCGGGCCTTTACAGCCGCTCGTCTTCGTTTCCGACACGCCGGCGCGCGGGGTGTCGGAGCGGGATCCTTACTCGATGCTGATCACCACCAGCCCTTTGCGGGTGCCGCCCGATCTGCCCTCCGGATCCCGGCTGTCATTCGGCGCCCAGTTGCGGGATTTCGAGGGGCCGGGCACGGCGGTGCTGGGGGTGGAGCTCTCCGGCGAGGAGGGCGGCAAGACGGTTAGCTGGAGCTCACCATGGCAGCCGTCCTGCCTTCGCATCGATCGCGAGCTGACGCCGGTGTCCATCACGGACACGATTCCGGATCGCATCCTGCGCTTGCGGGATCTGCGCCTGCGCATGTACGTCAAGCCGGTGCACGACGATCTGTGGAAACTGCGGCCGGGACAGGCTCTTTCCCGTTCGATCGCCGTGCAGCAGGCATCGCTGGTCATACTGCCTCCGCTGGGCCTGCCGCCGGCCCCGGCGCGCGAGTGGCTCATTTTCTAGGTTTCAGCCGTGACCTCGACGTGCCGGCCTCGCGGGAGCGGCAGGCCGCGCCCGGACCAGAGCTTAACAAGCATTAACCAGCTTCCCTTGACGTTCTTTATAAATAATTAGTAGTATTGCATCACTGGAATTCACAAGTGTTTGGTGGCTCGCTTGAGGAGGGACCGGCGGATTGTTAATCCGCTGGCCAGGTTGCCGGCGTCCACCGGTGAAAGACGGATCGGCTTGGCATCGGCTCGCTCAACTCGTGGAGGCGTATCGTGACGGCACCGTTGAATCGTGAAGAACTGAAGAAGAAACGAGAGAAGTACATCGTCCCCAGCGTCAAGCAGCTCTATGCTGACCCGCCGCACATCGTCAAGGGCAAGGGGCAATTCCTCTATGACGAGACCGGCCGCGAATACCTGGATATGTTCGCCGGCATAGTCACCGTCTCGGTGGGGCACTGCCACCCGAAGGTGACGCAGCGCACCGTCGACCAGCTGCAGCAGCTCCAGCACACCTCCACGGTGTTCATGACCCAGCCGATGGTGGACCTGGCCGAGAAGCTGGCGGAGATTGCCCCCGGCGATCTCTGCAAGTCGTATGTGACCAATTCCGGCACCGAGGCCAACGAGGCGGCGATTCAGATGGCCAGGCACGCCACCGGGCGCTTCGAGGTGATCGCGCTCGAGCATTCTTATCACGGTCAGTCGCACCTGGCCTCCTCGCTGACCGCCAACACCAACTGGCGCCCGGAGACGCCGCCGGCCGCCGGCGTTGTTTTTGCGGCCAACGCCTACTGCTACCGCTGCCCGTTCAAGAAGACGCCGGACAACTGCAGCCTGGAGTGCGCCAGAGATGTCGAGCGGGTGATTCAAACCCAGACCAGCGGCAAGCCGGCGGTGATGATTGCCGAGCCGATCCAGGGTGTCGGCGGGGCGATCACGCCGCCTGACGACTACTTCAAGGAGGTGAAGAAGATCCTCGAGAAGTACGGCGTCCTCTTCATTGCCGACGAGGTGCAGACCGGGTTCGGGCGCACCGGCAAGCACATGTTCGGCATCACGGGCTGGGGCGTCCAGCCCGATCTGATGACGATGGCCAAAGGGCTGGGCAACGGCCTGCCGGTGGGCGCCGTCATCACCACAGCCGAGATCGCCGACAAGTCCCAGCGGCAGGTGATCAACACCTTCGGCGGCAACCCGGTCTCCGCCGCCACCGCCTGCGCGGTAATCGAGACCATCCTCGAGGAGAAGCTCATGGACAACTGCCGGGTCGTCGGCGACTACCTGATGGAAGGGCTCAAGGATCTGCAGAAAGACTACCCAATAATGGCCGATGTCCGGGGCAAGGGCTTGATGATTGGCGTCGAGCTTGCCGATGAGAACAAGACGCCGCTTGCCAAGGAGACTGCCCGGGTCGTCGAGCTGGCCAAGGACAACGGCGTCATTCTGGGCAAGGGCGGGCTTTGGGGAAGCGTGCTGCGCATCAAGCCGCCGATGTCCATCACCAGGGACAATGTGGATACGTGCCTGAAGGTGCTGCGCAAGGCACTGGATGTGGTGGCAAAGGTGCCGGTGTAACTTAAGCAGGAGGAAAGGAAAATGCCCAACATTGTTCGTTGTGGGTTAGTGCAGGCCAAAAACGAGCTGCCGCCGCCGGCCGACAACGCAGACGGGGCCGTCATCGAGAAGATCAAAAAGGCGATGCTCGACAAGCACCTGGCCTTCACCCGGGAAGCCGCCGACAAGGGCACGCAGATCCTCTGCTATCAGGAGATCTTCAACGGCCCCTACTTCTGCGCCGAGCAGCACCCGCGCTGGTACGACGCCGCCGAGGAGATCCCGGGCGGCCCGACCGTGAAGATCCTGCAGGAGCAGGCGAAGAAGTACAAGATGGTGCTGGTGGTGCCGATCTACGAGAAGGAGCAGGTGGGCGTCTATTACAACACCGCCGCCGTGATCGACGCCGACGGCACCTATCTGGGCAAGTACCGCAAGAGCCACATCCCGCAGGTCAACCCGGGCTTCTGGGAGAAGTTCTACTTCCGTCCCGGCAACCTGGGCTATCCGGTCTTCGACACCCGTTACGCAAAGGTCGGCGTCTACATCTGCTACGATCGCCATTTTCCGGAGGGCGCGCGCGCTCTCGGGCTGAACGGGGCCGAGATTGTCTTCAACCCTTCGGCGACCGTGGCCGGACTCTCCGAGTATCTGTGGAAGCTCGAGCAGCCGGCGCATGCCGCGGCCAACGGCTATTTCGTGGGCGCCATCAACCGCGTCGGCACCGAGTCCCCCTGGAACATAGGCGAGTTCTATGGCTCCAGCTATTTCTGCAACCCGCGAGGCAACATAATTGCCCAGGCGAGCCGGGATAAGGAGGAGCTGCTGGTGGCCGACCTCAATCTCGAGGAGATCAAAGAAGTGCGGAACACCTGGCAGTTCTATCGCGACAGGCGTCCGGAGACCTATGAACAGCTGGTAAAACTCTAACCGGGGCAGGATAACCGATGGTCGAGCATTACAAACCGCAGAAATACAAGGCCTGGGAGCTGACGCTCGAGGAGCGATTCCAGGAGTACTTCCCGCCGCTGTCCGAGCGCGAGGCGGTAACCGAGGCCAACCGTTGCCTGTTCTGCCACGACGCGCCCTGCATGACCGCGTGCCCCACTCACATAGACATCCCCACCTTCATCAAGAAGATTGCCACCGGCAACGTCAAGGGGTCGGCTCGCACCATTCTCGAGTCGAACCTCCTGGGCGCCACCTGCGCGCGCGTCTGCCCGGTGGAGGAGCTGTGCGAGGGGGCCTGCGTGCTCGCCCACGATCACAAGCCGATTATGATCGGGCGCCTGCAGCGTTACGCCACGGACTACGCCAGCGAGCGCAAGATCAGGTACTTCGAGCCGGGCCCCGCCAACGGGTTCCGGGTGGCCGTGGTCGGCGCCGGGCCGGCCGGGCTCTCCTGCGCGGGCGAGCTGGCGAAAAGGGGCTTCGACGTTACCTGCTTCGAGAAAAAGCCGCTGGCCGGCGGGCTTGATACTTACGGCATCGTGGTCTTCCGCGAGCCGGTGGAGGTCAGCCTTGCCGAGGTGAAGATGGTCGAGGAGCTCGGGGTCAAGGTGAAGACCAACCACGCCGTCGGCGCCGACGTCAAGTTTGAAGACCTGATTGCCGAATACGATGCGGTTTTCCTCGGGGTCGGTCTCGGCGCCGTCCCCGACCTGGATATCCCGGGCGAGGAGCTTTCCGGCGTGGTCGACGGTCTCGAGTTTATCGAGCAGACGAAGATCAAGCCGTTGCACACCATCGAATTCGGCAAGCGCGTCTGCGTGGTAGGCGCCGGCAACACGGCCATCGACTGCGTGACGATCGCCCGCCGCCTCGGCGCCGAGCGGGCGATGATCGTCTACCGCCGCTCGGAGGCGGAGATGCCCTGCTACCACTTCGAATACGAGTTCGCCCTCAAAGAGGGGGTCAGCTTCATGTTCCTCACGCAGCCGGTGGAGGTCGTGGGCAAGGACGGCAAGGTAGAGGGGCTCCGCTGCGTGCGCATGGATCTGGGCGGCCCGGACGCATCCGGGCGCCGGGTGCCGATCCCCATTCCGGACTCCGAGTTCATCCTGCACTGCGACATGGTGATCAAGGCGATCGGGCAGAAGAAGCACCACGGGGTGCTCGAGAAGCTGGCCGAGTTCGGGGTCAAGAACAGCAAGGGCTACATCCTCGTCGATCCGGCGACCAACCGTACGGACCATCCGAAGATCTTCGCCGGCGGCGACTGCGTCCGCATAAGGGGCGAGGCCTCGACGGTGATGGCCGTGCAGGACGGCAAGATCGCCGCCAGAGCAATATACGAGCAGCTCGTCGGCAGCGGTGCCGCGAGGAAAGCCGAGTCGGCTGCCAGCAAGAGGAAATAAGGATATGGCCAACCTCGAGATAGACTTCTGCGGCATCAAGTCGCCCAACCCGTTCTGGCTGGCGTCAGCGCCGCCGACCAACTCCGGCTACCAGGTGCAGAAGGCCTTTGAGCAGGGATGGGGCGGGGCGGTCTGGAAGACGATCGGCGCTCCGGTGCTGAACGTCTGCAACCGCTACGGCACCATCGACTACAAGGGCTCGAAGATTGTCGGGCTGAACAACGTCGAGCTGATAAGCGACCGGCCGGTGGAGGTGAACCTCAAAGAGATAAGGGAGGTGAAGCGCAACTTCCCCGGGCACGCCGTGATAGTCTCGGTCATGGTTGAGTCGAAGAAGGAAGCCTGGCAGGAGATCGTGAAGCGCATCGAGGACACCGGCGCCGATGGGCTGGAGCTCAACTTCGGCTGCCCGCACGGCATGTCCGAGCGCGGCATGGGCTCGGCGATGGGGCAGGTGCCCGAGTACACGTGCATGGTCACCGAGTGGGTGATGGACGTGGCCAAGACGCCGGTGGTGGTCAAGCTCACCCCCAACGTCACCGACATCGTGCAACCGGCGCGGGCGGCCATCAACGGCCGCGCCTCGGCGCTTTCGCTCATCAACACGATCAACAGCATCATGGGCGTGGATCTGGACAACTTCCAGATCATCCCCGATGTGGGCGGCAAGGGCGGTCACGGCGGCTACGCCGGTCCGGCCGTGAAGCCGATCGCGCTGCACCTTTTGAGCGCGGTGGCAAGCGATGCGGAGGTGCGCAGATCGGGTGTGCCGATCTCGGGAATTGGCGGCATCGAGACCTGGCGCGACGCGCTCGAGTTCATCCTCCTGGGCGCCACCTCCGTGCAGGTGTGCACGGCCGTCATGCACTGGGGCTTTCGCATCGTCGAGGACATGATCGACGGGCTGTCCAACTGGATGGACGACAAGGGCTTCAAGTCCGTCAAGGAGCTGGTCGGCAAGTCGGTGCCGCGAATCTCCAGCTTCGGCGACTTCGACCTCGGCTTCCAGACGGTGGCGCGCATCGATCACGACAAGTGCATTCAATGCAATCTCTGCTACATCGCCTGCAACGACGCCGCGCACCAGTGCATTGATCTTAAGGATCTGAAGCTGACCGGCGAAAACCAGGAGCGCCCGTGGCCGGTGGTGCGCGAGGAGGACTGTGTGGGCTGCGACCTCTGCTCCAAGGTCTGCCCGATCGACGACTGCATCACCATGGTAGAAGTGGAGACCGGCCGGCCGCACGTGACCTGGAACGAGCTCACCAGGCAGAAGCCGGAAATCCTGGATTGGGACAAGATGGAGCAGTACCGCAAGCAGGCGAACATCAAGATCCATTGAGGCGGCTTGATCTGCACAAGCCGTTGCTCCCGGGTGATGCCGCATATAGTGGCATTCGTGCCGCTGCCTCGGCGCGACCGAGTCCCTCCCCATCGACCAGCAAGCCCCGGCGTTCACAGCTCCTAAATACCCGCGACCGGCGGACGACGATGCAGGACTGGTTTCCCTCTAACCAATAGCGGCCAGGGACTTGTTGGCGCTGGCGGAGACGTAGACGTTCTCGTCCCGTGCCAGATCCCGCAGGAGCTCGGCGGTGATGCCGGGGCTTGTAGAGACGGCAAGACGCACATCTTCGCTTTCGTCCTTCACCAGCAGCTCGAGGACGGAGGTTTCCAGACTGGCGTTTTCACAAAGACTGATGCGGACTTCCGGCTGCGGATCGTTCGCCAGCTTTATCTGCAGGTCCTCAGGCAGCCGAGCGTTCTCAGCAAGCCTGCAGCGCACACGCAGGTGGGGATCATCGGCCAATCTGGCCAGCGCAATTATGGGGGTGTGCGGATTTCCAGCCAAAACGGCTCTGATGTGAGTCTCCTCTTCTGTACGCGCAGCCCCGCTTTGACCCTCTCTATGCAGATCGTGAATCGCTTTGATGAGTGTCGAAAGCGTTTGCGCCGTGACCGGCTTAGCCACGTAGTAGTTCATTTTCGAGTTAAGTGCTTGCAGCACATCCTCGTCTCTTTCTGAGACCGTAAGCAAGACCACAGGGATCGGGCGCAATGCCGGATCTCTCATAATCTCCTCGAGTACCTCGTGGCCATTTTTCCTGGGCATGTTCAGATCGAGCAAAATGATGCCGGGCATCTCCCGCCCCGCCGACTTCTTCAGATCATTCAGGTATTCCATCGCCTCGACACCGTCGGCGGCCACGGTCAATTTGTATTCCAGGCCGGATCGCTTCAGCGCTTCCTGTGTCAACCTTACATCTGAGGGGGTATCCTCGACCAACAATATGTGAATTGCGTCTGCCATCTTCGTTTTCCTCCCTTCCGTGACCGCAGGCAGAGTAAACATGAAAATGCAGCCCTGACCGGGGTTTGATTCGACCCAAATGTTGCCACCGTGCGAGGTGACTATCCTTTTGCAAATTGCCAATCCGATTCCTGTTCCCGGATAGCGCCCCTTCGAGTGCAGGCGCGAAAACATGTCGAATACTTTGTCGGCGTATTGCGGTTCAATTCCGATGCCATTATCGCGGACAGAGAACAGCCATTGATCGATGCTCCTTTCCGCTGCTATGGCTATCGATGGGGCGCCGGCGCCGCGATACTTGATTGAGTTGCTGATTAAATTCTGAAAGAGCTGCACCATCTGCGAGCGTTCGACGGCGACTCTCGGCAATACATCAATCTCGAGACTTGTCTGAGTCTCGTCAATCATTGGACGCAGATCGGTTAGCACCTCGTCGATGACGGAGTTGCAGTTTGTGTCCTCGTTAATCTGAGCAGCAGAGGTCATCTGCGAATGTATGAGAATAGACTGGATCAGTTGCTTCATCCTGTGTACGCCATCGATGATGAAATCGATGAATTCTGAGCAGTCCTTATCCAATTTCCCTTCTGTAGCTTCGGCAAGGAGATTGGCGAATCCCTGCACCGCCCGCAGCGGCTCCTGCAAATCATGAGAGGCCACCTTCGCGAATTGCCGCAACTCCTCGTTGCTCTGGATAAGTTTCTCGGTTCGCTCGTGCACCAGCCGCTCGAGCTCCTCGTTTGACTTCTTGAGTTCGGTCATGTCGCGCACGAAGGCGCAAAACAGAAATTCGACACCCCTGTCTATTCTGAATATTCCAAATTCCGCAGGAAATGTCCTGCCGGACCGATGCTGTGCGACGATCGCTGTGGAAGTTTTGAGAAAGTTGCCTTCGGCTGTCACGAAATAGCTGTTGATGCTATTCAAAAAATGTTTTCGCAAATGATGAGGGATGATGCACGACAGACTCTGGCCGAGCACCTCTTCCCGTTTCCAACCGAAGGTTCTTTCCGCCGGGATGTTCCACTCCGTGATACGCCAGTGAGAATCCATCGTGATGAAGGCATCGTACGAGTGCTCGAGCACTACCTTCATGCGCATCTCGGTGACGCGCTGCGCATGTTCAACGCGATTGCGTTCAATTGCGTATTCCAGGCAACGCCCGAGCGAGTCCGCGCTGGCGATGCCTTTGATGAGATAATCCTGGGCCCCTCTTCTGACGAACTCGAGCGCAAGAGCCTGATCGTTGTGAACGGAATACACGACGATTGGCAGATCGCCGGCCAGTCGCCGCAGTTCATGCAACAAATCCATTCCAGAGCAGTCCGGTTGCGAGAGGTCCAGCAGAATCGCGTCCAAGCCGGGCTCCCTCGAGAGCCCTCCTATCTGCTCCAGGGTTCGTGTCGCGAGTACATCGAACCCATAGTTGCGGAGTTTGGCGCGTGTTTCATAAGCGGCAGTTGAAGAGTCTTCCACGATTAGAATGCGCATGGCATTTGTCCTTCTGGTGGGACAGCGGCTCATTGGGTCCCGGGAAGCAAGGAGCCCGAGTCAGTCAAAGCCAGTACCCGGCTGTCCTTGCGTATCCGCATCCTCAACGATTACCGAGGAGATGGGATTTGTTGGCCCAGTAGGCAGTTCCTGGCTGTATACTGTGAAGGGATGCTCGACAGAAGCTCCAAAATATGCCGGGCTCTCCCATTATGACACAACTTCAATAGCCGTGCGGCCGCCGCAGCCGACGGGCAGCCGGAGTTATCCGATGATCTGCTTTCACCGCTGCCGTGAGCAGGTGGCAAACGCCGGGCAGGGCGATCTCATTTTCGGCCAGGCGCCCCAGAAGCCGGTCTGGCGCCTTAATAGGCTCTTGTTTTGGGTTTGGATAGATTGACTGCCAGTTGCCGGCCGTCGACATCCTTCCCGTTAAGGCCCTGGATGGCTGATTCCGCTTCGGCTGCTGTCTCCATCTCCACAAAAGCAAATCCACGTTTCCGACCGCTATCGCGGTCCGTCGGGATTGCGACCGAAATAACGTTCCCGTGCTCGCTGAAGAGCCTTTCCATATCAGCTTCGGTCAGCTTGAACGACAGGTTGCCTACAAACAATTTCGTACTCATATAATCTCGAATAGCATAGGACCTTGCCAATAAACGTTTTTGACAAAGGGGGCTCCCTAGCTTTGTAGCCCTATTACAGCATGACAGGTATGAGGCCAAATTGCCAGAAGTTCCGGTTGTTATAAGAATCTCGGCTTCCGCGGCGCTCATTCGGGGAATTGAGCCGCGGGCGGCTTGATGCCCTATCGGCAGAAGCGTTGAACATTTGTGCTAATCTGGGACGTATATCGCAATGAGGACACTACATGAGCATTTCCTGGGGCAAGACTAACAGGATAAAGTTTGCGGGCGCCTTCAAGTTGGAAGGGTGGGCACCACCCAACATACAGGCAGTTTACGCAATTACTTATAAGCGGGATCCGGATAACCGGCCTAACAGCCATACGGTGCTCTACTTCGGCCACGGCAGCGACCTCGCCGAGCAAGGGTTGCCCTGGAACCACGAAGACTCGTCGCTCTGGATCGATTTCGCCGGCGGCCGCGCGGAGCTTTACGTGTTCGTGCACCCGATGCCCGCTGCAACACAACTGGAGCGGTGGCGGCTTCATGAGCAACTGGTCTGTGAATACAGCCCGGCATGCAATCGCCCCTGAGATCCCTGTTCTGGTTTGCATACTGTATGTCTCCCGCTACTGTCAATTGCGCCTGACGATCGGATGCCTTCCCCGACGGGCAGTCGAGTTGAATTGGTGCCCCTGCCTTACTTGAAAGCCGGATTGGCAATGGAATGCAATTGGCAGGAAACGGAAACGATCGGGGCATTCGTCGAGATTGCCGCCCGGAGGAAACCAGGATTGAAACTTGCCGCCTGTACCGCATCGAAAACCGCTTCTCCTTCGTGCGGGATGATCATGACCTCAACCAGCATGAAGGCGTCGAGCTGCAGTCATGTCGTTGCCGGAAGACGTCTATAGCCAGGGAGCTCCTGCCCGCGCGCCTCGATCTTCCTGCCTCGGTCTTGAGACTCCAACCAGAGATGGATATTCCCGATCAGCCGTTCTGCAAGCGGGGCAATTCCGTGCGCGGTGGTTTCTTCCGCAAAATTGAAAATACGCTTCAGATCTGGTGCAGCAATAGTCAGCCAGCGAAGGTGACGCGCCAGAGCTGGCACATGCCCCGGCCCGAGCTGATGTATTACCGGCAGGATGATGTTCCTCTCGCTCAGCGTTCTGGAATAAAGCCATGCGAGCGGTTGTGATGCAAAGCTGTGTTTCAACAACGCGGGGCTCAGCACGACGATGCTGATTAGCGAATCTTGTCTCGCATGCCGAACCAGGCGTCGAATGTTGGCTCGCGGTTGCGAACCGAACCGCTCGAATGAGGGCGCAATGCCCCTCTCAGCAAGTGCGTCGGCAAGTGGGCGCGCGACGCCGAGGTCTTCGCCGGCGTAACAGATGAGGATCCTGCAGCCTTTTCCAACCTCAGGCGCGCGCACCCCGGATCTCGGGATAGTGCCGGCGTTGCCCGCCTGCTCCGCGGCCTCTGCGCACCCACCAGGCGCTTCGGCCTGACCTGCCGCCATGGCGCAGCTATATTGATGAATTCGTTCGCGCAATTCATCGGATTGTTGCTGGCTGCTCGACATCAACAGTTTGCAGAGCGCGCTCAACTGCTTATCGGTGCGTGGATCGGCTAACAGATGTTCGGCCGCCTTGATCAACCCTGCCATGTTTTCCCTGGCGGGATTGTCCAGCGCATAGCACACGTCATCGGGCAAGTCGACCTGGAAGCGATAATAACGTTGGCAGCCGGCAGCCGGCAACAGATACCGCATCTGCTCATGCACGGCTTCGCTGCCGCTCTCCGAGACAAGCTCGATCATCGGTACTGACCAACGGACATAGCCCCAGTCGCTCAAACGCTTCGGTTGCATCCGCTCCATCGCCTGGCCGGTTCCCAGGGAGACGACCAGGAACTCGTCGTCCTTCCCGGCGAACAGTCTTCTTATCTCAGCAAAGGCGAGCAAGGACGGATTGTTGGCGAAGACACCGCCGTCAACCAGCATGACTCCTTCGTCTCCGCCTGCTCTCGCCAGGTGGGCCGGCTCAAACATGGTAGGGGTCGCAGCAGCGGCACAAGCCACCTCGCTCATTGGAAAATCGTGCCACTGCTGGCATCGCGCCCAATGGCTCTTGAATATGTGCGGTGCGCGACGATTGATGTCATAGCAGGGGATGAGAATGTTGGTCACGGCGTCTTTCAGTCTGGTATCACCCAGATTGCCCTTCATGATCCGGTTTATGCCGGTGGAGGAGACATATTTGGGGCGCAGCAGGTTACCCCACCATGACCTGGGGTTGCGGAAGATCTGCGGACCATCCCGCTCATAGACGTCTCGGAGAGCGGTGGCCGAGAACTGAGGGCGACCGGATTGATCCGGCTTGGTCAATCCCAGCGCCAGAATACCTCCGGTCGATGTGCCGGCGATGAGATCAAACTGCTCGGCAATCGGCCTGCCGGTCCGGTCTTCAATAGCCGAGAGAATAGTGGCTGGTATCAATCCCCTAATTCCGCCGCCATCTATCGATAGTATGCGCCAAAGTTTCGACATGGGTTCACCAGAAAGCTGCGGTGCGGTTCACGTGTTAAGGCGGGCAATCATTCAGGCAGTTCAGCGATACAACGCCGACTCCTGACGTCCGCGCCGAATGTCCTGGCTCCTGTCGGATTGCTCGACAAACCTGTCCGTCCAGTTTCCCGAAATCAGCATGTCCAGGAACTGCTCGAGTGTCTCCGGCACCTCCGCCACTTGCAGCACTCGACGCCCATCACTTTCCGGCCCCGCATATTGGTTCCAGATGAGCTTGTCGATTTCCAAACCCTGGCGGTTATAGAAGTTCAAAAGCGCCAGCCCGACTTCCTTGGATACCGTCGCCTTATCTTTCACCTGCCAGTCCCGCAATACCGTCCTGCCGATTCCGATCAGATAATACGCCCGTTCTTTCTCGAACTTGGGCTCATCCACGAAGTAGGCCCAGGTGGTTTCGTCGACGTTGTCCAGATAAGGCTCGCACCTGATCTGAAACAATCTGCCGTTCGCCGAGGTGACCGAGGTCGGGCCGAATCCGGAACTCATGAGATGTATCTCCAGGATCCGCAGAAGATGCGCATTGAAGCTGACGCCCTTCTTGTCGGCCTGCAGCTGCAGCCGCTTCCTGTACTCCTCGGGTATGCGAAGGCTTATATTTGTTGTTTTTTGCTTCTCTTCAACGGCCATTTGTAGTTGCCAGCATACAAATTGTAGTCACCCTGCTATCGTAACATATTGCCACATCCTCGGGCGGCGGCTTTTACGGGAAGGTGCTTGCGCGAGCGGGCGACCGGCTAGAATCCGCTGTCAGCCGGGCCCTGGCTGCTTGCCGCTCCAGGCAAACCTGCAGGGTCGCGGCCGATGTTGAGGGCGTTGTTGAGCCTGACCTGAAACGGCACGCCGGACGGCACGATGACATTGGGGCCGTGGCGCAGGCTGCCCCGCAGGATGTTGGCGCCCCCGAAAAGCGTGTTGGAGGACAGGAGCCCGCGCGTGAAGTTAGCCCCGTAGAGCGGGGCAGCAGCGAGCCCGATGCCGCCCTGGTAGAGATTGCCTGTGGCAGCGTACATTCCGGTGCTCTCCATGCGGTTCCTGTATCCAGCGCTGCCCTTTGTCTCGGCGCAGGACAGGTTGCCCGAGCCCACATTGCCGAGCCCGCCCAGGATGGTGGCGCTCACCGGGTAGGCACGGCCGTCCGGCAGGGTCAGGCGATCGAAGCTGAGGGCAAGCGAGCCGCCGTGCTCCAACATCCCGCTGGCGCTGGCCTCGGTAACCTGTCCGGAGACGACGGCCCCTGCCGGTATGTATTCGCCGCCCGGCAGGGGGACGTTGCGCGTCAGGCTGGCCTGGACCGGGTCTCCCTTGTGGGCGGTCCGCGAGGAGAGGCTGGTCATCATCACCAGCGTCAAAACCAGCCCCGGCGGGGCGAAGCCGGGCTCAACCTGCGGAGCCCGCCCGCGGCGCCCGTAAGCGCTCGCCCCGTAGCCGTCATAGCGGGACCCATAAGGGTTCGGGCGGGTGCTCTGCGCGACGGCAGGACGACCGGGCGCAACATGGAAGACAAGCGCAAGCAGCACCATTGTCGTTGCCAGCAGTCTACATTCCAGTTTGGCCTTCATGGTCGGAACTGCCTCCCAAGCCCTTTATAGCACTGTCAGCTGCCCGCATCACCAGTAAGCGCTGCTGCCTTGCCCCTCTCTTCGTTGACCGTGGTCATCAAGACAAGACCGGCCAGGAAGAAGCAGGCCGTGGAGAGGATGGCCAGGCGCTGGTTTCCCGAGGTGATGAAGCTGATCAAGCCGAAGCTCATCGGGCCGATTATCGACGCGAACTTGACGGCCAGCCCCCAGAGCCCGAAGAACTCGGCGGAGCGCTTCAGTGGTGAGAACTGCCCGATGAGAGCTCTGGCGGTGGATTGTGTTGATCCCATCGCCACGCCGATCATAAGGGCGATCACCCAGAACTCCAGCTTGGAGGTGATGAAGCAGGCGAGCGCGATCGCCAGCGTCCACAGGGAAAGCGTGATGATGAGCGTCTTGACGGAGCCGATCTTGTCCTGAACGTGCCCGAAAATAAAGGCGCCGGCGGCGGCGGTGACGTTGACGACCAGGATCACGGCCACCGTCTCCCGCGAGCTGAAGCCGATCACCTGCTGGGCGTAGATTGCCGCCAGGACGATCACCGCCGAGGTGCCGCAGCTGAGCACGACCAGGGTGGTGAGAAAGCGAAAGAGATCCTGGAAGCGGCGGGCCTGGCCGATGGTGCGCATCAGCCGCTCGAACCCCAGCTCGACCAGCCCCTTTCCCGGCGGCATCGGCTCGGCGACGATCCGCTCGCGCAGCCAGAGGAATGTGGGCGCCGCGGCAAGCGCGTAGGTGACCGCCACCATGAGCATGCATGCCGGGACGAACTGCGCCTGTGTCTGGCCGTGCTGTTGAGCCCAGCCGATATAAACAAAGCACATGGACAGAACGAGCGGCCCGCCGAAGTAGCCGATCGCCAGGCCCAGGGCCGAGATCCTTCCCATCTTCTCGCGCGAGGATATCTCCGTGAGAAAGGCGGCGATCAGGTTCTCCCCGGTGCCGTAAGCAAAATTGGCGACGATGATAAGCGCCATCGCCAGCGGTACCGTTCCCGCGTGCGTGAGCGCCAGCAGGGCGGTGCAGATGGCGCACGCGGCCGTGCTTGCCGCCAGAAGCTGTTTCTTGGCCGCCGAGTGATCGGCAAAGGCCCCGAGCACCGGGGCCGTCAGGACAACCAGCAGGTTCGAAACGGCCACGGCCGTCGTCCACAGCAGCGTCGCCAGACCGGCCTTCGGCCCGCCCTGCCCGGATGCCACCACGTTGACGAAATAGGTGTTGAAGATGGTCGTCATGACCACGGTCGTGTAGCTGGAGTTGGCGAAGTCGAACATCGCCCAGGAGAAGATCTCGCGCCGGGACACGGGTGCGGCGGCCGGGCTTTCGCCGGCTGTTGACTGCGGTGGTTCTGGCTGCATGGCGGCTCACAGTTTCCCATAAAATGTTAGCGGGGACTGAAGCGACGGCCTGCCTGACAACGTGCTCTACCAGCGCCTGATTCGACCGATCCTTTTCCAGCTCGATCCCGAGCAGGCCCACCGGCTGGTCTTCCGGCTGGCGCTGGCCATGCATTCGTTCTGGCCGCTGCTGGCGCCGGCCCTTCGCTATGCCGGCGCCGATCTGCGCACGAGCCTGGCCGGCGTGGAGATCGCCAACCCGGTGGGGCTGGCCGCCGGTTTTGACAAGAACGGCCTTTTGGTGTCCGTGCTGGGCGAGCTGGGGTTCGGTTTTGCCGAGGTAGGCTCCGTCACCGCCCGGGCAAGCGCCGGTAATCCCAGACCGCGCCTCTTTCGCCTGCCGGCGGACGAGGCGCTGATCAACCGGCTGGGCTTGAACAACGACGGTGCCGACGCGCTGGCCGGGAGGCTTCGCAAAAGCCGGTTCTCCCTGCCGGTGGGGCTGAACATCGCCAAGACCAATGATCCGTCCATAACCGGTGAGGCGGCCGTCGAAGACATGCTCTACACCTTCCGGCAGGTGAAGGATCTGCCGGTCAGCTATGTGACCGTCAATGTCAGCTGCCCGAATACGCCCGAGGGGATCACGCAGGAGTCGCGCGCGGTAAGCGAGGTTCTCTCCGGGATGATGAGCCTCAACTCGCGCGGGCTGCCAGTTCTGGTCAAGCTCTCGCCGGACAGCTCTGCCGGATTCCTCGAGGAGATTGTCGAGTGTGCCACGAGATGTGGTGCCCGCGGCTTTGTATGCGGGAACACCTCGACCACCCGCGCCGATCTGCGCACGCCCCCGGCTGTGGTGTCCGGCGCCGGGCCGGGCGGTCTCAGCGGCCGCCCGCTCAAGCCGCTGGCCCTGGCCCTGTGCCGGCAGGTGGCCAGGCTGAAGGCGCCGGAGCAGGTGATCGTCGGTGCCGGCGGCATCAGCTCCGGGCAGGACGCCTACGACTTCATTCGCGCCGGCGCCTCCGCCGTGCAGATTTACACCGCGCTCGTCTACCACGGTCCGGCCCTGCCCAGGCGGATAAACGAGGAGCTGGCAGGCCTTCTGGCGCGTGATCGCCTCACCTTAGGCCAGGCGGTCGGCTGCTTGATTTAGGCTTTCGAGCAACATGATTCATTACATTGGTTGCCGCCAGGGAACCCGCGCCCCGGCTTTTCGTCCCCGCCAGCGGGTAAACATAGTCAATCGGCAGCTAGCGGAGGCAGAGGATCATGTCGGATCGAATAGTTACCGGGGTTTTCCAGAGCCACGAGGACGCGGACAGGGCCATCAAGACGCTGCTCGGGGCCAGGTTCAAGAAGCAGGACATCTCGGTCGTCGGCACCGACTCGGACGAGTTCAGGACGATCACGGCCAGGCTGGAGAGTCGCGCGCCCGACAGGTACGCAACCATCTGCGGTGTCCTGGGCGCCTTCATCGGCGGGCTGACCTGGCTTTTCGCCATGTACGCGGTCCCCGGGGCCGGCACGGCGTCGGTGGCGGGGCCGGTGCTCGCCCTCATAAGCGGCGCCGTCATGGGCACACTTCTCGGGCTCATAGCAGGAGCGGTGATTCACTTCGACACGCCGGAATACGCCGGCCGGGTGATCGAGGGAGAGCTGGATACGGGCAAGGTGCTCGTGGCGGTCCACACCAGGGAGCGTGATGAGCGTTACCGGGCCGAAAACATCATGGAGGAAGCAAACGCCATCGAGGTGGCCAGCGCGTCCACGGCGATGATCCTGGGCGGGCTCAAGCAGTTGCAGCCGCTGGTGAAGGCGCACTGAGGGCCGCCCTCGGAGATCACCTGGGGGAAACCAGGATGGTTATTGGTTCGCTGGGCAAGCCGGTGAAACTGCCGGCCCGATCCAGGGCGACCAGGCGTGCCTCGTGAATCCCCGGGACCGCCAGCGCTTGCGGCGGGATAACCATTCTGCCGGCAGTGGCGGGCTTATCCGCCGTGTAGAGGGCGGCCGGATTGCACGCGGGCGGATAGGGCGACGCCAGGTCGCTTTCCGAGCCCGCGTCGAATGTCGTGCCGGCGGGGGTAACCAGCAGGCGGACGGCCCTGCTTCCCGGGATGGCTCTGGCGTCGCAGATGACCCTGACAGGCTCGTTGCGTTTTGTGCTGATGAAGGCGCGCACCGCGCACCCCTGGCGGACCCAGGTGATCTGACCGCCAGCGCCCAGAGCCGGGACGAAGTGGTCGGGCGGCTGGATCCGTATGGATCGCAGGTCGACAAAGAAGTTGCCCGGATCAAGGTGGAGGCCCAGCCTTTCAATATGACCGGCCAGCGTCCAGCGGCGGTAACGGCCGAGCCAGACAAGATAGCGCCCCCGCTCGACCTCGCGCACCAGCGCCTCGCCCGGGCCTGCCCGGTCGGAGCCCTGCCAGACCAGCTCCACCCTGCCCGCGGTGCACCGCCGGCAGCCGGTCGGCTGATGAACCTCCATGTCCAGGACGGCCACCTGAGCAGCCAGCGGGCTTATGTCGACCGCGGGCAGGAAGACGGTGACGCCCGCCGCCCCGGGATATATTCGCAAGAAATCCTGGTGCGGCTCGAGCAGAGGGCTCCGCCGCGACGGATCACCGCCGGTCGGCTGCAGCTCAAAGGCCGCGCCGGCGGCATCGGGGGCCGGTCGCCAGATGCCAGGCGCCGAGGCGCGGAACGTGTAGCTGCCTGCCCCTTGTGCGGGAGCGTAGCGCAGGAACCTGCCGGCTCCTGCGTCCCAGGCAACCGAGAAGGCTACGCCGGGGTTTTGCTGCACGCGGGTTGCCTGGCCCGGCCAGAGGTAAAGCATGCTGCCTGTGGATCGCCGACCGCCAAGCTCCGGGGGGCAGTCCAGATAACCGACGAGCTTTCCTGGACCAGCCCGGGCCGCAAGGGCGTCGATCTCGCGGAGCGCCCGGTCACGGACAGCCGCTGCCCTCGCCCAGTCCTGCATGTCCTCCCGCAACAGATGGCACCAGAGGAAAAAGACAAGCAGGAGGAGGGCCGCTCCCGAGACGGCCAAGGCGATCGACGCCTTTCGTCCCCCGGCGTCCAGCGCGGGGATGGCCGCCAGCGACAGGGCGATGCAGATGAACGCCGTGGGCAAAAGGTAGTACTGGCTGCCCTGAAGGTTTGCCGAGATAGGCGACGCGGCCGCGGAGGCGGTCATCGATGCCAGCAATCCGCCGCCGAGAAAAAGCACAGGACGCGCAGACAGCCTGCCCGTCATTAGCCGGGCCGTGACCGCCGCCAGCGGGATCAGGTAGCCGGCCAGCGAAAGAACCAGGGTCAGCGGGGGCTGGTGGTCCCAATGGCCTGCCGGGAAGAGCGCTCTTTGCCAGTTGTCGCCGTCGAGAACTGCGAACCGGGAAACGGCATGGGCGATCTGGCCTGCGTCCGGTGCACCGGGCACGGTGGCAGCCAGCGCGTGAATAGCCAGCGCCCCGCCCAGAACTGCCCAGAATGACGCCTGCACCACCAACCTTGTCCGGCGCGCGCCTGCCGTCTGGGTTTCTTGCCCGGGTAATAGAATAAACTCGGCAAGCGTCACCACAACCGGCAGCACCAGCGCGAGGCCCTGGACCGTGATGGCCGAGGCGAACAGGACCGCTGACCAGATCAGATAGGCGTTTTCCCGAAGCAGCCGGAAGCGCAGATACGAGAAGATGGAAGCCAGGCATGCCAGCCCGCAGATGAGGCTGTCCCTGCCGCCGAGCCAGGCGGCTGCTTCGACATGCAGCGGATTGACCGCAAACAGCAGCCCGGCCCAGGTGGCAGGCGCGGCGCCGAGCCGGTTGCCGTAGAGCCCGGTTATCTCCAGGGTTATAAGCGACACGGCAAGCGCGCAGCCAAAGAGCAACAGCACATTGGTGAAGTGAAAACCGTCGATGTGCCGGCCCCAGAGCGCCTGGTCGATTAGAAGCGATATGGATACGAGCGGCGGGTTGCTTGCCGTTATGCCGGCGCAGGAAGGGGGATTGCTCAGGGTGCTGCCGATGCCCCCGGGGCTCGAGGACGATGGAGCGGCAAGGCAGCCGATGCGAGCCGGGTCGTCATAGAGGACGCCGATCCCCAGGCTCTGCCAGTAGCCGGCCAGGCAGGCGGCGAGGAGCAAGGCGGCGGCGATGACCATCTGTATCCTGACCGAGCTCAAGTCGACGTGCTCCTTGACCGGCTTGAACTCAGCTTCAAGGTCGCTCGATTTCAGGGTGTCCGGACGCTGGGCAGTCAAAACAATCCGCTCCGTTGGCCTGTCCTTTCGCCGCTCGGGAACCGTAAGCCGCATCCGTACGTCGTCTTGGCTGATCGGTTGGGACCGGCGTGCTCACGCGGAGCACTCATTATATCGACGTTGCCTCCGGCTGTTTGCCGCTTCCACGCCAATATGACTGCTGTGTAATCCGAGCGTCGGAACATGTTCACCCTGGAAACGTGCTTAAATGCTATACGTGTGCCTGTGCCGGGGGGGCCGGGAGAGTTGAACGTCTCTGATAATGACTTTCTCAGGTTCCCGGAAGACTTTCTCTGGGGTGTTTCAACCTCGGCCTATCAGGTGGAGGGGCATCCCGCCGAGGCCCGGCATCGCCTGTCGGACTGGTCGCGCTGGGCGATCAACCACGGCAACATAGTGGACGGCACCACCGCCGATGCCGCTTGCGAGTTCTACGCGCGCTATCCGGACGACCTGGAGATCTGCCGGTCGCTGGGGATCAACTGCTTCAGGCTCAGCCTCAACTGGCCGGTCCTGCGCCCCAGGAGGACTAGCAACTTCTCGCTGGATTCGCGCGCGCTCGCCTATTACCGCAAGCTGCTGAGCGACATCAAGGCGGCGGGCATGAAGACCTTCGTCACCCTTTTCCATTTCTGCCTGCCGGCCTGGCTTGCCGATGTGGGCGGCTGGAACAACCCGCTCACGCTGTTGGAGTTCGAGCGCTATGCAGGGGCGGCGGCCGCCGAGCTGGGCGATCTGGTTGACTACTGGCTCACGCTCAATGAGCCGCTTGTGTACATCTATCAGGGCTATATCAACGGCATCTGGCCGCCCGGGCACCAGCGCAACTACCTTCTCGCCTTCAAGACCATCAGGCGCATGCTGGAGGGTCACGCGGCCGCCTATCGGGCCATCCATCAAGCGTCTCCGGGGGCCCAGGTGAGCTACGTGATTCACTGGCGCCCTTTCGCCCCCCGCAACAAGCTGAATCCGCTCGACCAGGTGGTGCGCTTCTACCGGGATCGAATCTTCAACCACATCTTCCCGCACGCCGTTGAGAGCGGCGAGCTCACCTTCCCGCCGCCTATCGGCTCGGAGCCGCCAATCAAAAAGATATCGGGACCGATAGACGGGCTCAAGGGCAGCGTGGATTACCTGGCCATCAACTATTTCACGCGGGAGATCTGCGAATTCCGGCCGAGCTGGCCGCCGGACATATTCGGCGTGCAATCGGACGTCTGCGTGCTGGAGACGACGGGCATGGGATGGGAGGTATACCCGGAAGGGCTGTACTACCTGCTCACAGAAGACATAGCCCCTTACCGTTTCGGCGGCGACGGCCAGGAAAGGGCGATTTTCATCACCGAGAATGGCATGGCCGATCCGTACCCGGCAGCCTTGAGCAAGGGCGACTGGTCGATCGAGGACGACAACCGGGTGAAGTATATGGTGGCTCATCTGGTGGCGATCCACAGAGCCATCGCCAATGGTGTCAATGTCAAAGGTTACATGCACTGGTCCTTGATCGACAATTTCGAGTGGTCGGAGGGGCTCAGGCCTAGATTCGGGCTTGTCAGGGTGAGTTATCCGACCCAGGAGCGGACGCTTCGCAAGAGCGCGGAGGTCTTCTCCCAGATAGTCCAGCACAACGCGCTGGCGCCCGCATATATCCAGAACCACAGGCGGGCATGACTGCCACGCCAGGGAGGGCGCGCCCCGCCCGCATCCGCCGGCTGAGCATGCGTAGCCGGAGCCAATGCAAAACGGTAGAATCGGCCGTGTTATCTTACGTACGATCATGCGATCGAAATTCCCCTGCAAGATACCCGCTGTTGCCGCCGCGCTGTTTGCGGCGCTCCTGGCTGCCTTTCTCTTGATCGCCGGTTCGTCGTGCCTGGGGCAGGTTCTGCCGCCGGGCCCCGACATTCCCAGGGTCAAGGCCAGCCTGATTGCCGACGTGAAGGCGGTGCAGCCGGGCACGCCCTTCAAGCTGGGCGTGCGGCTGGACATGCCTGCCGGCTGGCACACCTACTACAAGGTAAGCGGCGACGCCGGCATGCCGACCGGCATCGACTGGGCCCTGCCGCCGGGCTTCAAGGCCGGCCCCCTGCTGTGGCAAAAGCCGCACAAGTTCAACGACTCGGGGATCACGACCTACGGCTATGCAGATCACACCCTGATTGCCGCCACCATAACCCCGCCCGCCCGCCTGCCGCCCGGCGGCCGCCTCACGTTCTCGGCCAGGGTCCGGTGGCTGCAATGTAAAGAGCTCTGCGTGCCGGGCAAGGCCCGGGTCTCCTTGAGCCTGCCGGTTGCCGCGCCCGGCCCGGTGGCGGCGGACAACATGGATCTGTTCAAAACCGTCGGTTTCGAGGGCCCGCTCACCAGCGAGCCCCCGCTGCCCGCTCATGGCAGCGTCCTTACCGAGAACCTTCATGTCAAGGGGGTTGCCGGGCAGGGGTCGGCGCTGGGTGGCTTTTTTTTTCTCGCATTTGCCGGCGGCTTCATTCTCAACTTCATGCCCTGTGTCTTGCCGGTAATCTCGATCAAGGTCCTCGGCTTCGTCGAGCAGGCCGGTGAGGACAAAAGGCGTGTCCTGGAGCTGGGACTGGCATTTACAGCCGGAATCCTGGCCTCCTTTCTGGCGCTGGCCGGCATGGTCATCGCCGTGCAGAAGACCGGGCAACGGGTGGGCTGGGGCTTTCAGTTCCAGCACCCGGCCTTTGTGGTCGCCATGTGCGTCATCGTGCTCCTGCTTGCCCTGAGCCTCTTTGGGCTCTTCTACCTGTCGCCGCCGCCCGGACAGGCGGCAATCGACAGGGCGGCGAGCCGGGAGGGGCTTATCGGCACCTTCTTCAAGGGTGTGCTGGCGACGACCCTGTCCACGCCGTGCACGGCGCCTTTCCTGGGCACGGCCGTCGGTTTCGCCTTCACGCAACCCCCCTGGATCATCGTCGCCATCTTCCTGACCGTTGGACTGGGCATGGCCTTTCCGTACCTGGTGCTCACCGCCTTGCCCGACTGGATGCGCTTCCTGCCCCGCCCTGGGGACTGGATGGAGCGTTTCAAGCAGTTCCTCGGCTTCCTCCTCCTGGCCACCGTTATCTGGCTGTTGCGGGTTCTGGGGGCGCAGGTGGGCTTCGAGCAAGCGCTCTGGGTGGCCGCCTTCCTGCTGGTGATTACCCTGGCCGTCTGGCTGGTGAGCAGCTTCACGGACCTGTCCAGCAGCGAAAGGCGGAGGTACACTGTGTGGGGCCTTGCCCTGGCGGTAACCGCGGCCGGCTACTACTTCTGCGTGGCCACGGTTCCCGGGCTGGGCAGACCGCTGCCGGTCGCGCCGGCGGGGCCGACAGTTGCCACCGGAAGCGATGACATCGACTGGCGGCCTTTCAGCGTCGGCGCCCTCGACAAGGCGCTGGACTCCGGGCAGACCGTGTTCGTCGATTTCACCGCCGAATGGTGCCTGACCTGCAAGGTCAACGAGCACGCGGTAATCGGCACCAGACCGGTGGTGGAGAAATTGAAGGCGCTGCATGTGGTGACCTTCAAGGCAGACTGGACAAGGCAGGATCCGCAGATCACAGACCTGCTCCACAAGTTCGGCCGCTCGGGGGTGCCGCTGTATGTGATCTTTCCGGCCGGCCGCCCGACGGAGCCGATCGTTCTGCCCGAGGTGATCACGCAGCCGATCGTGCTGTCGGCGCTGGATGAGGCCGCCAGGTCGTGACCTATTTCAACCCGCGCACGACCTCGAGCAGCTCGGCGTTGTTCGGCATTCCCTCGAAAACGTGGCGCACGATGCCCTTCTTGTCGATCACGAAGAGGACACGACTGGCCATATCGGACCCTTCGCGGAGAACCCCATAGGCTCTGGCTATCGCCGTGTCCTGGTCGGCGATGAGCGGTATGGTCAGTGCGTGCTTGCGGCTGAACTCCTCGTGGCTGGCCACCGAATCGCACGACACGCCCAGCACCTGCGTGTCCGCGTTGTTGAACTCCTTGGAATCGGCGGAGAAACTGCACATCTCCCTGGTGCAGCCGGGCGTCATGTCTTTGGGGTAGAAGGCCAGGATCACGTTTTTCTTGCCTATGAACTCGTCGAGCGAGATGGTGCCGGATGGATAGGCCTGGGCCTTGATCTTGGGAGCCTGCTCGCCCACCTGGGGAACCTTCAGTGCCGCCTCGCGTGGTGTTGTCATTGTTCCATTCTCCTTTTTGAAACTGCTCCTGCCTGGCAGGTGCACCCGGGGGCGCGGGCGGGGCGTGCCCGGCCCCTGCAGGTTCCGCTGTCATTAACTTCCGCCTGGGATGGGATATTCTCCCACGCCGGCAAGGCGGGGTGGTCAAGGTGGATCGGGGTCGACTAGCCTTTGACGGTGGCCTCGATGGCCTCCAGCAGCCCATCGAGCTTGCCCGGGTCGGGCGAGTCCCAGAAGACGGCCAGGATGCCGACATCCACGTTGGTGAAGACCGTCGCCCGAGCGGCCGATTGAAAGATGGATTGATTGAGCGAGCCCAGCTCCAGCTTTTTTGTCGCCACGTCCGTGTGGCTGTGAACGGAGATGGCCATGGCGCCGAGCACGTCCTTGTCCATCCCCGCTTCCAGCGTCGAGGCGATCACCAGCCCGTCGTGGCCGACGATCAGGCAGCCGGCCACTCCCGGGTAGTCGTCTATCTTCTTGAGCAGGGCCCGTATGCCTTCGCCGCGGGCGGCGCTTATCACGCGGGCCGTCGTCAGACCGGCACCGCGCTTTTCGGCGCTCTTGATGATGTTGCTGACGGCCTGCACGTCCAGGAGCATCTTGCCGATCGACTTCATCGAGCCGGGCGTGTCCTGCCCTACAGCCTGGTACGACCCCGAGCTCTGCGACAGGCGGCCGAACTCCTTGATCGGGGCGGCCGGAGACTTTGAAGGCTCGGCGACCGCCTTATCGTGCTGGCTCTCCCCGGGGGCCGCGTTCGCCTGTTCCGCCGCCGCCGGTTGTGCTTCCAGGCCCGACGTTGGCGCGTCCTGTCCCGCTGGTGCCGTCTCAGCCTTCTCGGTCGGCTGGTTGGAAAGGCTGGCCAGCAGCTCCCGCACCTGATCCGCAGCCACAGCCGCCCGCGTGGGGGTGGTCGGGCCGGGCTCGGGGGCGCCGGTTTCCGCCGGGCTCACCGCCACGGGCTCCTCCGCTGCTTCGGGCTGGGCTGGCGGGAGCGGTGGCGCCTCGACCGGCGCAGCGGCCGCAGCCGGCTCACTTTGCCTGTCCGGCCCTGCGGCCGGAGCCGGTTTATCCTGCGTGGCTGGCTCAGCGGGCAGCGCGGCGGCAGCCTGGGCCAAGCCGGTCGCCGCGCTTGCGGCAGCCGGATTGGGCGGGGACGTGTCGTCGCCTTCCGCCCTGGACTTCACCTTCATCACGTTGGCGATCGCCTTTAGCAGCCCGTCGGCGCTTGCGGCGCCGGGCCTGTCGGAGAACACGGCCAGGATGCCGTCGTCGAGCTTGCGCAGCACGGTGAGTTTGCCGGCCGACTGCAGGATGATTTCGCTTGCCACCCCCAGGGACAGCTTGCCGGCGGCGATATCCGAGCTGTTCTGGATTGCCAGCGACATCGCCGCCAGCACGTCTTTGTCCTTCGACAGCTCCATGGTTGTGGCGATGACGAGACCGTCGTTGCCGATGATCATGCTGCCCCCCACGCCCGGGTAGCTGTCGACGTATGTCAGAAGCGTGCGGATGGCTTCGCCGCGCTCGGCGCTGACGACGCGGGCGGTGGTGATCCCGCCGCTTCCCCCGCCCCGTTTGATGATGTTTTCCACGGCCTGGGTGTCGATCAGCATCTTGCCAAGCGTCTTCATGCCGCCGGAGCTCTCCACGTCCTCGGAGCCCTTGGCGCTGGCCTTGGCGGAGAGCCGGCCGAAGTCTTTTACGTCCTTCGGCGGCTCTGTCTGCGGGCGGGCGGCAGGCAGAGCCGCCGCCTCGCTTTGCCCCGTCTCGCCCCGCAACTGGGCAAGGGTTTCGGCGGATACCTGGCGCAAGGCTTCCTTGGACACCAGCTTGGCGAAGGCGTCGTCTATCTCTTCGCCCGCCACCTCCTCCTCGAACACCTTCTCCGGCTCTGCCACCGTATCCGGTGAGGCCTCTGCCTCGGCGTCCAGCGGGGCAAGCGGCCCGGTCAGCGGCTCGGCGGCGAGAAGCTCCTTGAGCGAAGGCTGCTCGGACGGCGCCGCGGCCGGCTCCCCGCCGTCAGGCGGTGGGGGTTCCGGCCCGCCGCTGACCTCGGCGGGCTCCGCTGAGGTTGCCCCCGGCGCGGGCACGGTGCCGGCGCCCGGCTGGCTGGCTTCAGCCTCCTTGTCCAGCCGGGCGCAGGCCTCCGGCTGCCCGGCCGAAACGGTAAGCTGGGCTGGTGACTCGGTCCGGGGAGCAAAGTCGATCGCGCGCGGCGTGCCGCTTTCCTGCTTCCCCTGGCCGCCGAGAATGATTGCCTCGGGCTGCTGGCGGGCGGTGGCTGCTTCGGCGGCCTTGCTCTCCTCCTTGAAAAGGGTCTCGAGCGACGGCTTCTCCTCCGGATGCAAGGAGCGCTCCAGGCGCATGATCCGCGAAATATCCAGGCTCTCCAGGATCTCCTTGACGGAGGGAACGGCTTTTGCTGCCGCCCTGGGTTTCACTTCGGCAGGAGGTGCTGCGGTCGGGGGCGAGAAGTCGTGCTCGGCCACAGGCGCGCCCGCAGCCGGCTCGGCGGCAGGGGCCGCTGGCGACGGTTCGCCCGGCGCCGCTCTCGCGGACGAGGGCTCGATCAGGCGGGCCTTGAGGGCGGGGGGCTCCCCGGGCAGCTGCAGCTTGAACAGGGACAATGTGCAGGCGATGCCGGCCACATTCATGATCACCAGCTGAACCCAGCTTATGAGCACCAGCGAATCCGGCAGCATCTGGGAAAGCTGCGCCACCGAGTTGCCGACGGAGCCCACGAGCATGGAGAATCCGAGCACCGAGGCGGTAAGCTTGACGATCTGCTCGGTCGAGGCGTTCTCATAGAAAAGCAGGCTGCAAAAAAGAGCCAGGCCCACCTCGCCGACGAACAACGCCAGAAGCGGGATCTCGACGATCTTGTCCGGGTATTGTTGAGGGTAATAAAAAACGCAGGCCAGCCCGGCGGCCAGAGCCAGCACGACGAGCACTCGGTTCGGATTGACGATCAGGTTATACATGGGGGCAAACTGACCAGGGATTCCAGGCCCGGGATGGGCACACTACTTCTCCTAATTACTATACCCGCGCCGGGAAAATAATGCCCCGTCGGGGCCTTTCGGGGTGGCGCACCGGCTTGCGAGCGTGGGGTTATAAATGATTAAGCGCGGAACGTCGCGCCCAGCTGGTTTTTCAGGCGGTCACGGATGGAGCTCATGCGCTGCTCGACCTCCTCGGCTGTGAGCGTGGCCGCCGGGTGCTGGAAGGTCAGCCGGAAGGATAGGCTGCGGGTGCCGCCGGGCAGCTGGAAAACGCTCACCAGCTCGAGGGCCCGCAGATTGTCGCCGGCGGCGGAGACTATGCAGTCGCGCACTGCCTGGTGCTCTATCTGCGGTGCCAGATCGGCGGTCAGGTCTCGCACCACCGGCGGTGTCGCAGGTACCTCGGCGAAGGCCGGCTGCCTCCGCCAAGCGCGCAGGCTGTCTATGCTGAGCTCGAAAAGCGAGATCGGCCCGCGCAAGCCCAGCTTATCGGCCTGTGCCGGGTGAATATCTCCCAGCTGTCCCAGCGTCACCCGCCTGTCGCCCCAAACGTGCTCGATGGCGCAGCAGCGCCCCGGGTGCAGCCACGGCTGCTCGGCATCGAGCGGGCGGAAGCGGAGCGTGCCTGCCGGCAGGCCCAGCCTCCCGGCCAGGTTCTCGATCATGCCCTTGGCCACATAGAAGTTCGATCCCTCCTCGGGCGCTGCCTGAGCGGAATCGCCCTGCCAGCGGCTGAGCGCCCGGGCGCCGCAGACCACCGCCGAGGCGAAAAGCTCCTCCTCCACCCCGGTTTCCTTGTGCGAGCCGTCGCCCACGCGCCGGTAGACGCGCCCGATCTCGAAGAGCCAGACGTCCTTGCGCCCGCGATCCTGATTGTAGGAGACCGCTTTCAGCAGCCCGGGAAGCAGGCTCTCGCGCAGAGCCTGGTGGTCCTCCGAAAGCGGGTTAAGCACCCTGACCGTGGTCGATCTGCCCTTGTGCGACGGCGCCGCCGCCGTTGCCAGGTCGCCCCCGACCAGGCTGGAGATGTAAGCCTCGTTCAGCCCGCAGGCTGCCAGCGCTGTTCTTACCACCGACTGGCTGTCGTCGGGCGGATCCGGGGCTACCGTGCTGGCCGGCATGGACGGCGCTATGCGCTCGTAGCCGTACAGGCGGCAGACCTCCTCGAGGAGATCTATCTCGCGGCTGACGTCGCCCTGCCGGAAGCTGGGGACAAAGACGGATAGCTCTGATGGCGACACCGTTTTGGCCTGAAACTCGAGCGGGGCCAGCAGGTCGGTCACTTCCCGGGCAGAAAGCTCGATCCCGGCCAGCCGCTTCAGTTGCCGCAGGCGCAGGCTGACGACGACAGGCTTGACCTCGTCGCTGCCACCATGGCTGAGGCGCCCCAGGTAGCCGCCGCAGCTCTCCAGAATCATGGCCGCCGCCCGGTCGGAGGCCTGGCGCACGCCGGCCGGATCCACTCCCCGCTCGAAACGCAGGCTGCTCTCGCTCGACAGCCCGAGCAGCCTGCTCGAGCGCCTGACCCGCGCCGGATGGAAGGCGGCCGCCTCCAGGGCCACGAAGGTGGTCTCCTCGCTGATCTCGCTTTCCTTGCCGCCCATCACCCCGGCCACCCCCAGCGGGCGCAGCCCCTCGGCGATGGTCAGGATCTCCTCTGTAAGCATACGCTCGCGCCCGTCTATGGTCGTGAGCAGCTCTCCGGGCCTGCCGCGCCGCACGTCCATCTGCCTGGTCAAGAGCCTGGCCATGTCATAGGCGTGCAGCGGCTGCCCGAGCTCGTGGAGGACATAGTTGGTGACGTCCACCACGTTGTTGACCGGGCGGACGCCGACGGCCTCCAGCCGGCGGGTGATGCGGAGCGGGGAGGGACCGACGCGGATGCCCTGGAGCACGCGCAGGCTGAAAAACGGGCAATCCTGCGGGTTCTCGATCTTGATCTCAATCTCTTCGCTGGTGCTGTCCACCTCGGGAAGCCTCCAGGCGGGCTGCCGCATGGGCCGCTGGCAGAGCGCGGCGACCTCGCGGGCCATGCCCTTGACCGACAGGGCGTCGCCCCGGTTGGAGCGCGGCTCGACATGAAGTATGTCATCCGGATACAGGCGGAGGAGCTTGATTACATCCAGACCCAGCTCGGGGGCGCCGTAAAGTATCAGGATCCCCTCGCTTTCACCGCCTGTGATACCAAGCTCGGGCGGCGAGCAGAGCATGCCGCAGGATGTCACGCCGCGGATTTTGGTCGGCTTGATCTCGAGCGGGCTGCCGTCGTGGCGGTTAATCACCCGCGCCCCCGGCAGGGCTACCGGAACGCGCTGCCCGACAATGATGTTGTCCGCCCCGCAGACAATTTCCAGCGGCTCGGCGGCGGCGTCTATCTTCACCCGGGTCAACCGGATCTTGCTGGCGTTGGGATGCGGGTTGATCTCCACTATTTCGCCCACCTTCACGGGACCGACAATATCGGGCCCGACCCGCCGCACCTCCTCCACCTCGAAGGCGCCCATGGTCAGCTTGTCGGCGACCTCCTGCGGGGAAAGATCGCTCACGTCCACATAATCCAGCAGCCAGTCGAATGAAAGCCTCACGGTTCTTGTTGCCTGTCAAAACGTCTCGAGGAAGCGCAGGTCCGACGAGAAAAAGTGGCGGATGTCGTTGACCCCGTATTTGAGCATGGCCAGGCGATCGATGCCCATGCCGAAGGCGAAGCCGCTCCACTCCTCCGGATCGATGCCCACCGCCTCCAGCACGTTGGGATCGACCATCCCGCAACCGAGAAGCTCGAGCCACCCGCGGTGGCCGCAGGTGCGGCAGCCTTCACCCAGACAAAACGGGCACTGGCTGTCGAGCTCGGCGCTCGGCTCGGTAAAGGGAAAGAAATCCGGCCGGAAACGGGTCTTGAGCGGCCTGCCGAAAAAGAGGCGGATGAACTCGTTGAGCGTCCCCTTGAGCTGCCCGAAGGTAACGTCACGATCGATGAGCAGGCCTTCCGCCTGGTGGAAAAGCGGGAACTTGCGCGCGTTTATCTCCTCGTTGCGGTAGACGCGGCCCGGCGAGATGATCCTGAGCGGCGGCTTGCGCTTCTCCATGACCCGCACCTGCACGGTCGAGGTCTGGCTTCTCAAGAGCACCGAGCGCCCGACGTCGGTGTAGAACGTGTCCTGGGAGTCGCGCGCCGGGTGGTGCTCCGGGGTGTTCAGGGCGTCGAAGTTGTAGTACTCGGTTTCCACCTCCGGGCCTTCGGCCAGCGAAAAGCCCATGCCGAAAAATATCTGCACGATCTGCTCGCTGACCAGGGTCAGCGGGTGGATGTGCCCGAGCTGGTGCCCGACGCCGGGCAGGGTGACATCGATCTTCTGCCCGGACAGCTTGCTTGCAAGCTCGCTCCTGTAGATGGCCTCCTTGCGGGCGGCAAGCTCGGATGCGATCCGCTCCTTCACCCGGTTGGCCAGCTCGCCGACCGCCGGACGCTCGTCTTTGGACAGAAGCCCCAGCCCGCGCAAAACGACCGTAAGCGCCCCCTTCTGCCCGAGGTAATTGACCCGCAGCTCCTCGAGCCCGGCGCTGGTCGCCGCCTGCTTGACCTCGTCGAGCGCCTCGCGCTCGATCTGCTCCAGTTTCTCCTTCAGCTCGCTGACGCTCACGGATCCTCGCCCGGGCTATTTAAAGCACTTATTTACAGTAGCAGATAAGGCGCCCATTTTATCCCTTGGGCGGTTGCCAGTGGAATTGCCCGCGTTCCGCCCGTCAACGCCGTTGCCAATGGCCAAGGCGCCGCCTTAGAATTCTAGGGGTTGACCCCGATTCCCGGAGGAATGTGCGCAAACCTCGCTCCAAGAAAAGATCCGGCTACACGATACCGACCACGCGGGTCTCGGTCATCGTGATCACCGACGACCAGAAGATACTGCTCGTGCGGCACCGCAAGGGCAACCGGCTCTACTGGGTGCTTCCCGGCGGGCGGCTGGAATACGGCGAGACTTTTCACGAGTGCGCGGTCAGGGAGTTGAAGGAGGAGACCGGGCTGGATGTGGAGATCGAGAAATTCCTCTTTCTATCGGAGGCGATCGCCCCCGACCGCTCGCGGCACATTGTCAACATCTACGTCAAGGGGCGCATCACCGGCGGCACCATGCGGGCGGGCAACGAGCCGGTGCTGGCCGGGGTCGACCTCATCCCGCTAGCCGAGCTGGAGCGGACCACGTTGTTCCCGCCCGTCGGCAGGAAGATTCTCGAGTGCGTCCCCGGCGGCTTTGCCGGAGGCGTTCAGTACCTCGGCAATCTCTGGGTCTAGCCGGCGCAGGCGCGGGCAGCGGTAAACTTAGACAAAACACACAGTCGGAGGCTGGAAAATGGCACAGCAAAAAGGAGCAAAGCGGGCGGTCAAGGTTGCCAACCGCAAGCGCAAACAGACCACCCGGGCCAGACAGGCCGAGGCCAAGCGATTGGCCCGCAAGGCGAGCCAGCCCAAAGAGGAGAAATCCGAGTAGCCTCCGGCCGGCGCTGCTGCCGGACTGCCTCAGTACCACTCCTCGCCGAACGAGAAGGTGACCCCGCCCATCACCACCTCGCTGCCCGGCTGCGCGCCCTGGGCGACGAGGGCCTCGATCACCCCCATCGCCCGCAGCACCTGATGAAGGTGGTGCAGCGACTCGGGGTCGCGCAGGTCGGTGACCCGCACCAGCCGGCTCACCCGGTCGCCGACCACGGCGAAGGTTTTCTTGCGCCGCTCGATCGACCAGGCGTCCCCGGGGTGCTGGCGGGCCTTGAGATCCGGCCCGACCGCGTAGATGGCCGGCGCCTGATGCAGGCGGCTCAGGTTCTCGAGGATAGCCTTCCTGAGCTCCGCTATTCCCTGGCGGGTGGCGCAGGAGATGAGGAGCGGTCCGGCTGTCGCGCCGGCCCGGCCTGCCGGCGCCGCCGACCGATAATCTGCCCGCACCCTGCCCAACACTTGCTCCTGCTCCTCCCCGGACAGGAGATCGGCCTTGTTGAGCACGAGGATCTGCGGCAGGGCGACCAGCCGCTCGCTGTAAAGGGCCAGCTCCTCGTTTATGGTGGCGATGCACCCCTCCACGTCCTCGGCGCTGATGTCCACCAGGTGGACGAGCAGGCGCGTCCTTTCCACGTGGCGCAGGAACTTGTGCCCCAGCCCGACCCCGTGCGAGGCGCCCTTGATAAGCCCCGGCAGGTCGGCCATTACGTAGCCGTCCCCATCGGGCCTGCTCACCACGCCCAGGTTGGGCTCCAGGGTGGAGAAGGGGTAGCTGGCGATCTTGGGTTGGGCGGCGGTGAGGATGGAGAGCAGCGACGATTTGCCGGCGTTGGGCAGCCCGACGAGCCCCACGTCGGCGAGGAGCTTGAGCTCCAGGTCCAGCACCCGCTCGATCCCTGGCTGCCCCGGCTCGCAGAAGTGGGGGGCCCGGCGTGTCGGGGTGGCCAGCCGGGCGTTGCCGCGCCCGCCCCGGCCGCCCTCGGCCACCAGCACCTTCTGGTCCGGCTCGACCAGGTCGGCCACGATGGCGCCCGTCTCGGCGTCCTTGACCACGGTGCCCACCGGCACCTTGATCACCAGGCTCTCCCCTGCCCGCCCGCTCATGCGCTTGGGCCCGCCGCGGGCGCCGGGCGGCGCCTCGAAATGGGCCCGGTAGCGAAAATCGAGGAGCGTGGACATCTCCTTGCTGGCCTGCAGATAGACGCCGCCGCCGGCGCCGCCGTCCCCGCCGGCCGGACCGCCTAATGGCTCATATTTCTCCCGCCGCCAGGCGACGATGCCGTTGCCGCCGTCGCCGGAGCGGACATTGATTCGCACCTGATCTACAAACTGGCCCATAGAAAGAATTGAACATGTAGAGATCAAATAAAGATCTGTATTTAGATCTTTATTTAACAGTAATTCTCTATATACTGGTTTTAGTTGTCCGGTCCGGCCCGAAGGTGACCGCCGGGCAGGCGGATAGAGGGAGGGAGTTTCCTTGGAAGAGCGAATTACCGTACACGAGAAGGCGCGGGGCGAGACTATAAACGTGTACATCGGCGAGTACCGCGGCACCAAATACCTGCACATCCGGGAGTGGTACCTGGACAAAGACCAGGAGGAGAAGCCCACGAAAAAGGGCGTCGCCATTCCGGTGGAGAAGATAGAGGCCCTGCGCGAGGCCCTCGACAGGCTGGTGCCGAAAGCCTGACGGACAGGGTGCTGGCCAGTTTTTGCCTGCCCCGGGGAATCTGCCGCGGGCGCGGCAGCCTGATGGTTTCCGCCCTGGCCGTCTTTGCCGCCGCGGGCCCGGCCAGCGCGGAGATCTTTGTGTCGGCCGACAGCCCGAAGCAGGGGCAGACCGTCGAGATATATGTCAGCCCGAAAGCAGCCGGTGAGGCGCCCGCGCCCGGCTCGCCGGCCGTTGTCTTCAACGGGCGCGCCTACCAGACATTCCCGGTGGCCGAGCCGGACGGGGCGCACCGCCACCGGCTGCTCGTCTCCATCCCCGCCGATCTCCGGCCGGGCACCTATGCAATCCGCTGCGGACAGGAGGAGAAGACGCTGCGCGTGCTGTCCGGGCGGTTCCCGGTGCAGAGGATCAGGCTGCCTGCGGGCAAGGACAATTTCGTCGCCTCGCCCGGCGAGGTGGATGCCGTCGACAAGGCCAAAGCCACCGTCAGCGACAGCCGGCTGTGGAAGCGCAGCTTTGCCGCCCCGGTCTCGGCGCGCATCTCCACGGTCTTCGGCGTGCGGCGGGTGGTCAACGGCCACCTGCTTGCCGATTACTTTCACTCCGGGATCGACTTTGCCGCCCCGGCCGGCGCCCCGGTGAGGGCCTGCGCGCCCGGCCGGGTTATCCTGGCCGCTCAGGACTTCAAGCTGCACGGCAAGACCGTGGCCATCGACCACGGTCAGGGGGTGGTCTCCTTTTACATCCACCTGCAGAAGCTCTTCGTGAAGGCCGGCGACACGGTGAGCGCCGGCCAGCTAATCGGGCGGGTCGGGCAGACCGGCCGGGCCAACGGCCCGCACCTGCACTTCAGCATCTATGTCAACCAGGTGGCTACCAATCCCCTTGACTGGTTCAAGCAGGAATTCTAGCGACCCGCCGGGCGCGGAGCCCCGGGCGCACTATACTTATCTTTAGGTGACCGCATGCAAGGAAGCACGGTGGGGAAGTGAGCCAGGAGTCAGGGCGTGCCTTCGGCAGGAAAGCGTGTGGGGCGGGGCTTGTCCTCTCCTTCTTGCTTTTGGCGGCGCCGCCGGGCGGTCTGACCAGGCAGAAGCCCGGACACCAGGAGCTGTCGGCGGCCGGCCGGAGCGAGAAAGCGATGCTCGGCGGCGCCGGGATGAGCCGTGCCGCCGGCCAGGGGTCCGGCGATTCCCCGGAGGTGCCCGATCCGCGAACCGCCCTGCCGCCACCGCAGGTGGAGATGGACGTGGTCAACATCCTGGCCGATTTCCCGCGCGAGGAGAGGCCTTACGTGCAAAAGATCGTGCACACGGTGAAGGACCTGCAGCAGCTCAACAAGCAGTGCACGAAGAAGGCGGCCGTCTTTGCGCAGAAGGGGCTGCCCAGGTCATCGGGGCGTGACCAGGTGGATCTGGCGAACCTCTCCGAGCTCAATCAGGGATACCTGCGATACTTCGACCCGCTGCGGGCGTATCTGCGGGTGGCCTACAAGCAGCTCTACGCGCTCAAACCGCCGCCGCGCTTTGAAAAGGCGCACAAATACTGGCTGGCCTATCTCGCCTACGCCCTGGAGAACCTGGACCAGCAGCGCTCCGGTGACCGCAGCCCCGCATCCCGGCCCAGCCATTCGCCGGTGGAGGTGACGCAGTACCGAGCCTGGTCCTGCCGGCTTTTCAAAGAGAACGGGCTCGATCTCGCGCCCTATATTGTCAATTGATGGCTGCGCTCACCCCGTGCAGCCAAGGATATAGATTTAGAGCGGCCCCTTGTGGGGGCCGCTCTTCGCCGCTCGGGCAAACTGGCGCCCCATTCCTTTCGTCCTCCTTGCCTGGTGCCCGGAGGTGCGGAGCCGAGAAGCAAAGCGTGGGATTCCGCAGAGGAATCCGGGGCGAAGCGCTCAATTTATGTGGTTGCGGTCTTGCTCCAGAAGGCTTCCTTGATCGCCTTGGAGGAGTTCGACTCGGAGCTGATCAGCACCGTGGCCGGTGCGAACAGGAAGACGCCGTCGCCTATCTTTTGCTGGTGCCCGTCGATGGCGTAGGTCGCCCCCGAGAGGAAATCGACCACCCGCTGCGATTGCTCGTTGTCCAGAAGATGCAAATTGAGCAGCACGGATTTGCGAGCGCGCAGGTGCTCGACAATCTCTGTCACCTCGTCGAACGCCCGCGGTTCGATGACCAGCACCTCGCTCGACGGGGCGGCGTTGGGGTGATCGACGACCTTCGAGCCGCCGGACGTGATCGGATGGCGCACCGACTTCATCGGGTCGACCGGCGCTTGATCGGGAGCCAGCTGCCCATTGGTGGCGTAGACGGTGTCACCGGTTTCAAACAGATCCTCGAAGTCCTCCTGATCGTAATTGTCTGCTGGCCCGAACCAGAAGCTCTTGAACTTTTGAACGATGCTCACTACCTTCCTCCTTACCTACCTTGCCTGGAACCTTACCTGTTACCTTTTACAACACAACCCGGGAAAAACTTTTGAAACTGCCTCAGCGGGCGAAAACCGCTCGCCCGAGCCGCACCATCGTGGCACCGCAGCTGATGGCTTCCCGCCAGTCCTGGCTCATGCCCATGGAAAGCTCGGGAAGCTTGATGGCGAACTCCTGCTCGAGCTCATCGCGCAGGTCTCTCAGCCCGCTGAAGCAACGCCGCCAGACCCCGGGATCCTGGCCGAGCGGCGTGATGGTCATCAGCCCCTCCACCTTGATCCCCGGCAGGGCTAGGATGTCGGGCAGACTGGCCCGCAGGCTCGCCGGATCGAAACCGGACTTGGCCGGGTCGGGCAGGATCTTCACCTGCAGGAGCAGCGGCTGGACCATGCCGTGCCTGCGGCAGCAGCTGGAGATCTCCTCAGCCAGGCGCAGGGAGTCTACCGAGTGGATGAGCGCGAAGCGGCCGATCGCTTTTCTCACCTTGTTGGTCTGCAGGTGCCCGACCAGGTGCCAGTCCACTTTTCCGGCCAGCGTGCCGGCGAGGAGATCTTGCTTTTCCAGGGCATCCTGAACCCGGTTCTCACCGAATGTGGTGACACCGCAGCGGAAGGCCTCCCGGATCTCTTCCGGACCGACGTTTTTGGTAACGGCTACGAGCCTCACCGGGCGGCTGCCTATGGTCTCTCGTATGCGGGCCAGGTTATCAGCCACACTCATGCCTTTCTAGCGTGCGAGGCGGAACGTGATCCGCGGATCAACAGCTACTATAAGACCTGGAAACGGCTGATTTGTCAAGCCTCGGGCGCCATTTTCTTTCACACCGCCGGTGGTTGCGCGCAGGCGATGGGAATATGCTGTAGTTGTACGCGATGAGGGTCGAGCGGATATCTCTTTGATAGCGCAGGCGGTGGCATGCGCATCTGCGCAGGGGGCGGGGTGAGGCTGTCGGCGGCTCAGGTCAGCCGTCGCCGAAGGTGAATGTGATCTGGGCCAGCGCGTAGATGGCCGCCGTTTCGCTGCGGAGGATCCGCCCGCCCAGCGATACCAGCAATCCACCGGAGTCCGAGGCCAGCTCGATCTCCTGGTCGGCGAGCCCTCCTTCCGGGCCCACGAGCACGGACATGGACTTGAGCGGCTGCTCGGCGGCGGACAGCTGGCGCAGCAGGTGGGCAAGCAGGGGCGCCTCTCGCCGCTCGGCGCAAGCCACCGATACATGTTCGGCCGATTCCGGGGCCCACAGCTCGGAGTTGACGAAGCTGCTCAAGCTCATGGTCTGCCTTACCTCGGGGATGCTGGCCCGCTCGCACTGCTCGGCGGCCTCGCGCATGATCGCCTGCCAGCGTGTCAGCTTGCTGGTCTCGACCCCCGGGGACCGGCTTTGCGGCTTGACCACGCTGCGCGCGCTGACGATCGGCACCACCCGGGCGACGCCCAGCTCGGTCAGCTTTTGCAGCGCCCACTCGAACCGCCCGCCGCGGAGCGGGGGCAGGGCCACGGTGACGGCCACGCGCGGGTCGTCCATGGCCTGGTGCTCGTCGATGATCCTGGCCTCAACGCCGGTGGCGGCCGGCTTGTCCAGGCAACAGCGGTACATGCCGCCCTGCCCGTCCAGGATTATTACCTGGTCGCCGCGCTTGAGCCTGAGCACGTTCCTGATCTGGTTTATAACCGCCGGGTCGTAGATGCGCACCAGACCTTGCTGTCGGTCGATAAATTCAGGCGAAATAAAGAATCGCTGGCAGCGCATCGGGAGGGACTGGAGGGCGGTGATATAATCTACATCCTGTGATTCTAGGTGATCTGCGTCACAGGTTCGCCCTTTACAAATCCCGGCCCCGTCAGCGCGGCTGCGAGGTCGGCACCAGGCGTCTGGGGTGGGCTATGCCCGCGGGCACAGGATGGGAAGTCATGGATCTGAAGGAATGGTTCGCCAGCAGGCGCCAGAAGCGCGAGGCGATGCAAGTCAAGCAGCCGCTGACCACCGAGGAGTACTGCGCCCTCTGGACCCAGTGCTTTCAGTGCCGGGAGCTGCTTTACACGCGCGACCTGCGCAACAACTTCCATGTCTGCCCGAAATGCCAGTACCATTTCCGCATAGGGGCCGAAGAGCGCATCGAGCAGATCTGCGATGCCGGCTCGTTTGCGGAGCTCTTTTCGAACCTGGAGTCGGCCGACCCGCTGGGCTTTGTCGACACGGACACCTATCCGAACCGCATGATGGAGGCCACGCGGAAGTCCGGGCTGAAGGAGGCCGTGGTCACCGGCACCTGTTTGATCGAGGGCACCGCCTGCGCCCTGGCCGTGATGGATTTCGGGCACTTTGGCGGCTCCATGGGCTCGGTGGTCGGCGAAAAGACGACCCGCCTGATTGAGAAAGCGCTCGAACTGTCCCTGCCGCTGGTGATCGTCTCGAGCTCCGGCGGGGCGCGCATGCAGGAGGGGATCTTCAGCCTCATGCAGATGGCCAAGACCAGCTCGGCGCTGCACAGCCTTCACAAGGCCGGGCTGCTCTACATCTCGGTTCTCACCGAGCCGACCTTCGGTGGCGTCACGGCCAGCTTCGCCATGCTCGGGGACTTCATAATCGCCGAGCCGGGGGCCCGCATCGGTTTTGCCGGGCGGCGCGTGATCGAGCAGACGATCCGGCAGAAGCTGCCCAACGAGTTTCAAACCGCCGAGCACCTGCTCAAGCACGGTCAGGTGGACATGGTGGTCGAGCGGTCCAGGCTCAAGGAGGTGCTTAACCGCCTGATGAGCTTCCACGCCCGCCCGCCTGCCGGCCAGCCGCACAACGGCCCGCGCGGCCGCCAGGCGGCCGAGACGGTTTCCAGGCGTTAGAAGGGGGCAAGATGCCGGCACAACTGGAGAAGAAGATTGTTCCCCTGGAGTTCGAGCAGCCGCTCATGCTCCTGTCGCAGCAGATCGAGGCGCTGGAGAAGCAGCTTGCCGACAACCCGAACCCGGACCTCGAGGCGGACATCTCCCAGTTGCACGAGCAGTACAACCATCTCCGGCGATCCCTTTACGCCAACCTGCGCCCGATCGATCACCTGGCCATCGCCCGCCATCCGCAGCGCCCCTACACGCGCGATTACTTCGACCGCTGGGATCCGCAGTGGATCGAGGTGCACGGCGACAGGCAGGGCGCCGACGACCCGGCCATGGTGGCGGCCCTCCTTACCCTGGACGGCATCGGCGTGGTGGCGATCGGCACCCAGAAAGGGCGGACCTTGCGCGACAAGCAGCAGTGCAATTTCGGCATGCCGCAGCCGGAAGGCTATCGCAAGGCGCTCAGGCTCTTTCACCACGCCGAGAAGTTCGGGTTGCCGGTGGTGACGCTCATCGACACCCCGGGCGCCTATCCGGGCATGGCTGCCGAGGAGCACAACCAGGCGCAGGCGATCGCCATGAACCTGCGCGAGCTTTCCGCCTTGAGCGTGCCGGTGGTGGCGCTGGTCACCGGCGAGGGCGGCTCGGGCGGGGCGCTGGCGATCGGGGTCACCAACCGCATCCTGATGCTGGAGCACTCCGTCTATTCGGTGATCTCGCCGGAAGGCTGCGCGTCTATCCTCTGGCGGTCGGGCGAGAAGGTGGCCGAGGCCGCGCAGGCCATGAAGATCACCGCCCGCGAGCTGTTCTCCTTGAAGGTGGTGGACGAGGTGATCGATGAGCCGCTTGGCGGGGCGCACCATGACGCCGACTTTGCCGCCCGGGTGGCCGGCCAGGCGATCGCGGGCCACCTGAGAGACCTGGGCAAGATGAGCGGCGACCAGCTGCGCGAGGACAGGCAGAGCAAGTTCCGCCGCATGGGCAGCTTCATCGAGTCCGGCTCCTGAGCCAGCTTGCGCGGGGCGAGCGCAGCACTACTTGATCATCTTTCTGTAACGCCGCATCAGCTGCCGGGCGCGGGGCACGTTCCTGCCGGTGACCCTGGACAGAAGGGAAACCGCCTGCCGGTAGCTGCGCTTCTGCGCCTGGCGGTCGGCAAGCTGCATGTAGATCTTGTTCAGCAGCTCGGCGTCGGTGTGGCTGAGCTTGCCCTGCCCTTTCCTTGCCTCGAGAATGTCCATGGCCGGCTCGAGCTTGCCGGCGGCGTAGAGCGCTGACGGGTCACCACCGGCGGTGAGCAGGGAAGGCAGCATCGGCTTCAGGCGCGCATCCACGAACCGGCCGACCGGCTGCTGGCCCCGGGCGAACCAGAGGAGGGCGGTGACAAGGACCATGGTGACCGCATAGGGTAGGCTGCGCTGCAGCAAGCCGATCACCCGGGCGGAGAAGGGAACCGCGGCGCGCGTCCTGGGCATGCGCTGGGTTATCGACTGGGCGGAGGGCTCGTTTGAGAGCGAGGATTTCACCCACTTCTGAATTTCCTCCTCGAGCTGGCGGTTCTTGGCGGCCAGCTGCGCCGTCACCGCTTCCTGTATCGAGCCGTGGCTGCCCGCCTTCCCCGCTGACGCAAACGAGGGGGCGTACTCGCTCGCCTGTCCGGACCCGGCGGCGGCTTCGTGCTCCGACAGGCCGGCCTCGAGCTCCTCCCAGAAGAGATCCATGGTCTGCGGGCGCTCCTCAGGCCGCTTGCCGAGAGCGCGCGCGATCGCCTTTTCCAGCCCCGGGCCGAACCGGAGATCGGGGCGCACGGCAACCAGCTTCGGCGGCGACTCCGAGCAGTGCATGGACATGAGCGTGACCAGATCCTTGGCCAGAAAGGGCAGGCGGCCGGTGAGCATCTCAAAGATGACCACCGCCAGCGAGTAGATATCGGTGCGGTGATCGACCTCGTGACCGCGAAACTGCTCCGGGCTCATGTAAGCCGGGCTGCCGCATACCATGCCGGTTGCCGTGATCCTCAGCAGCGTCTCCTCGCCTCCCTGAATGATCTTGGCGATGCCGAAGTCCACCACCTTCACCCAGTCTTTCTGCGTGTTGGTCTGTTCGAGGATGATGTTGTCCGGCTTGATGTCGCGGTGCACCACAGCGTGCTTGTGGGCGTCCGACAGCGCGTCGCAGATCTGCTTGATAATCGAGGCGGCCTCGTCGACCGGCAGGTACTCCCGCTCCTCAAGCAAATGGGCCAGCGAGATGCCCTCGAGCAGGTCCATGACGATGTAAGGTTGCCCGCCGGCCATGACGCCGTAGTCGAAGAGGGTGATGATGTGCGGGTGGTTGAGGCGGCTGGCCGCCCTGGCTTGCTGGTGGAAGCGCTTGATCGCCTCGTTGTCGGCCGCCAGGTGCGGGTGGAGCACCTTGACCGCCACCCCGCGTCCGATCAACTCCTGGCTGGCCTTGTAGACCATGCCCATCGCACCGCGCCCGATCACCGACTCGATCTTGTAGCGACCCTGCAGGACGGTGCCGATGAGCGGATCGTCGCCGATCGGCACCAGGGCGACGTTGTCCTTCGGGCAGATCTCCGTGTCGTCGTTGAATTCGAGGTGGCAGCTCAGGCAAAGTTTCATCGTCTAATTATTTTGTTTCGATTTCCGGCCCCCTCCCAACCTTACATTACATTAGACCTACGTGGGGCATCGACCCCATAAGCACCACCTGTGAGCACGGACCATGCAAGAAGGCAGCAACAAAAAGACGAGCAAGCTCCCGCTTCTGCTCATTTTCTTCACCGTTTTCATCGACCTCATCGGCTTCGGCATCATCATCCCGCTTTTGCCCACCTTCGCCGAGAAGTTCGGTGCCGGCGGTCTGGTCGTCGGTCTGCTCCTTATGTCGTACTCCTTGATGCAGTTCTTCTTCACCCCCTTCTGGGGCCGCTTGTCGGACAACGTCGGGCGCCGGCCAATTCTTCTTGTCAGCCTCGCCGCATCGGCTATCGGATACATCATCTGGGGTTTTTCCGGCTCGCTGGCCTTGCTTTTCGTTTCGCGGATCGTGGCCGGGCTGGGCAACGCCAACCTGGCCGTGGCCCAGGCTTACATCGCCGACGTGACGACGGCGGAGAACCGGGCCAAGGGGATGGGCATCGTCGGGGCAGCCTTCGGGCTCGGCTTCGTGCTCGGGCCGGCGATCGGCGGCCTGTGCGCAGCCCACAACTACCAGCTGGCCGGCTTCGTGGCGGCCGGCTTCAGCTTGCTGGACCTGGTGCTCACGGCCGCCTTTCTGCCCGAGCCGCCGAAGCGCAGCCAGGCTGGACACGAGCGCTTCGTGCTCGAGCCCAACTTCTACTGGCGGACGCTTGCCGACGGCACCCTGCGGGCGCCGCTTTCCATTTTCTTCATCGCCACCTTCGCCTTCGCCATGATGGAGACGACGCTGGTTCTGCTGACCGAGCACCAGTTCGGCTTCAACGCCCGAGACAACGGGCTCATGTTCGCCTATATAGGCTTTGTCATGGTCTTCGTTCAGGGCGGGCTTATCGGGCGCCTCTCCAAGCGCTTCGGTGAGAAGAAGCTGGTGGTAGCCGGCTCCCTTCTGGTGGCGCTCGGCCTGTTCCTCACGCCGCTCACCAGCTCGCAGCCGGTGCTCTACGCCGCATTGGCCCTCCTGGCCGTCGGCTCGGGGATTGTCAACCCGTCCAACCAGAGCATCCTCTCCAAGCTGGCCGCCAGCGAGCAGGTGGGCGGGGTAATGGGCGTGGGCCAGTCGCTCTCCACCCTGGGCCGCATTCTGGGACCGATCGCCGGCGGTGCCGCCTTCCAGTGCCTGGGCATGGCCAGCCCCTATGACATCGGGGCGGCGGTGATGCTGGTAGCTTTTGCCGTCGCCCTCGCGCTGCCGCGGCCTGTTCGCCCGCAAGAGGCGGCCAGCGACGCCAAGCACCCGGAGCCCACCCAGGCTTGAGCGAAGGACCGGCACAGCGGGGAGCTTTCCCGTTTCGCCCCGGGGCACGTTATTAAGTTGTAACGCGGGCTGTTCACGAGCGGGCAAGCCCGGTCTCGAAAGTGGCGCCCAGCCGTTGTTTCGGACGACCGGCCGTCCGCTCGCCCGGGTCGGGCGTTAAGGTTTAATCACCTGGTCTCAGGTCGCCCAAAAAGAGGGCCGGTTACACCCGCGGTTCCCGGGCGACAAACCCGCCGCGCCCTTGCCGCCGCGCTCGCCTGTTGTTTAAAACCGGCTGGCAGCGGGTAGATTGTGGGCAGGAAAGTCGAATCTCAAGGGCTTGGCTTCCTGGATCCTGGGAAATATCCAGAAGGGGATTGCATAAATTTAAGAGTGTGCTATATTGATCCAGCTTTCAAGCCCTGTGTGGCTTTTAACGGCAAGCCTTACCAGATCTGGATTCGACCGACCACCCGCTGGACAACGGGTGAAGGCAGTGGCGGGCTTGAGCCGAAAGAGGTAGAAAGGAAGGATATGGAGACTCGACAACAACAGGATGTCCAGAAGCGTTATCAGCAAGAGCTGAGCCGTTACCAGAAACAGATCCAGCAGACCAAGAAGCTGCTGGGCAAGAAGAAGGCTGCCTGACAACGCCCAGGGCGCCTGGTGAACAAGGAACCGGCGGGAGTGCCGGTTCCTTTTGGTTTGATCGCTTAGGACAAGGTAAATCGCGGCTCAGTATAGAGAAATGCTCTTCTGTTAGGCTATTTCTTTATGAGCGACGATAACCCCAGCGCAGCGGGCGGTTCCGAAGAAGCCAGCAAGCTCAGCCGGCTGTGGCGAAGCCCGGACGTAGAGCGGATTCTGTCGCGCTACGACATCGAGTCCACCGCCGCTCACGTGCGCATGCTCGGTGAGACCGGCATCGTGCACGATTCGGTGGCGCATTCGGTGCTTGAGGCGCTGGACAGGATCAAGGGCGAGCTCGGACAGGGAAAGTCCTTCCTGCGCCCGGAGCATCCCGATGTGCATACGGCGCTGGAGGCCCGTCTCGGCGAGCTGGTCGGCGAGGCGGCAGCCACCGTGCGGGTGGCCGTATCAACCAACGATCAGCTGGCCACCGACATTCGGCTCTGGCTGCGCGATGTGGTGGTCGAGCTTTTTGGCTCCCTCATCGATCTGCGCTCGACGCTGATCGATCTGGCCGATCGCGACATGCAGGTGCTGATGCCGGGCTACACCCACATGCAGCCGGCGATGCCTATCCTGCTTTCCCACTGGTGGCTGGCCATCGAGGCCCGCTTTCGCGCCGACTTTACCCGCCTGTCCGACCTCTACCGGCGGCTTAACGCGCTCCCCCTGGGGGCCGGGGCGCTCTCGGGCATCGCGCAGCCGATCGATCGCCAGCTGGTGGCCCGCTACCTGGGTTTTGACGAGGTGATCGAAAACAGCCTGATCGCCGTTTTTGATCGCGATTACCTGATCGAGTTCGCGTCCTTCGCCAGCGTTGCCGGACTGCACCTCTCCCAGGTCGGCGCCGATCTGCTCATGTGGAGCACGCAGGAGTTCGGATTCGTCAGCTTGCGGAAAGCTTTTGTTTTCCCCAGCCGGACCATGCCGCAGAAGCGCAACCCGGTCGTGCTGGAGGTGCTGCGCTCGCGCCCGTCGATCATCCTCGGCCGGCTGGTGGAGTTCGTCTCCACCTTGAAGGCGGTGCCGATGGGTTTCAGCGAGGAGCTGCAGGTCTGCCTGCCCAGCCTGCTGTCCGTCGCCGACAACCTGGCGGCCGCCCTCGAGCTCGCCCGGACCGTCTTGCCGGCAATCGAGGTCAACGCCGAGCGCATGAAGGAGGCCGCGTCGGCCGATCTCACCAACGCGGCCGCCGCCGTGGACTATCTGGTGGCCCGGGGGCTGCCGGCGGAGAAGGCGGCCAAGGTGGTCGACGATCTGGTGAGCTATTGCCGGCAGCGCAAGAAGTACCTTGCCGACCTGGAGCTCAACGAGTGGCAGCAGTTCTCGCCGGCATTCGCCGAGGACATTCACGAGCACGTGACCGTAGAGGGGTCCGTGGGGGCCCGCTCCTCATATGGTGGCACGTCGCTCGAGCAGGTGATGATGGCCCTCGAGCGCGCCAGGGAGGTTCTGCGCTATGATCGCGAGCACCTTCCCAAGCTGGCCCGCCAGCGGCTTGTCGAGGGCAAACAGGGCAGGGAAGGCGAGGGATCGCCCGCCGTGTCCGCCTGTATGGAAGCGGAGGGCTAAAAGAAGATGAGGGCCGAAAGACGATGAAGGCGATTGTGCTGGCAGCAGGGGTTGGTTCGCGCCTCGACCCTCTCACCACGCAGATTCCCAAACCGATGGTGCCGGTCGCCAACACGCCGGTTTTGGAGCATATTCTCAATCTCCTCAAGCGCCACGGCATAAGCGAGGTGGCCTTGAACCTGCACTACCTGCCCGCGCAGGTCAGCGACTACTTCGGCGACGGGTCCAGGCTGGGCATGAGTCTCCACTTCGAGCTCGAGGAGACGCTGTCCGGAGACGCGGGCGGCGTGCGCGCCCTGCGCCAGTACCTGGACGACGACACCTTCCTCGTGCTCATGGGGGATCTGCTGACGGACGCCGATCTCGGCGCCGTGGTCGCCGCCCACAAGAGGCTGGGGGCCCTGGCCACCATCGCCCTCAAGCGGGTGGAGGACGTCAGCCAGTTCGGCGTCGCGCTCCTCGACGGGCGGGGGCTGATCAAGGGCTTTCAGGAGAAGCCCGACCCCGACCAGGCGCTCTCCAACCTTGCCTCCACCGGCATCTATGTCTTCGAGCCGGAGATCTTCCAGCACATCCCGGCCTCCGGCGTCTACGGCTTCGGCCGCCAGCTTTTCCCGTCCCTGGTCGAGCGGGGGCTGCCGGTGGGCGGTGCGGAGATTGCCCAGTACTGGTCCGATGTTGGAACCATCCGACAGTACAGGCTGTCCAACTTCGACGCGCTCGAGGGCCGGGTGGCGGTGCCGCTGCCCGGGGACCGTACGCAGTGGGGCTGGCTGGGCGCCGGGTCCACGGTGGCCGATTCCTGCCGGGTGGAAGGACTGCTCATGGTCGGGCGCGGCACCAGGATTGCCGGGCGCGTGCGCATTCGCGGCCGGGTAATCGTCGGCGACAACTGCTTTGTGGATGAGGACGCCGAGCTCGAGGACAGCGTCGTCTGGTCGGAGGCCAGCGTGCAGCGCGGCGCCTCGATCAAGGACTCGGTGATCGGGCGCAACTGCGTGGTGAAAAACGGATCCAGGCACGTCGCCAAAGCGACGGTGGCCCCGAAGGTGCTGATCTGACCGGATCAGGCGGAGAGCTTGGGCTCGCTATCCGAGTCCGAGTGCGATGCTTTCCAGATCTCCATCCACAGCCAGTAGTGGAAAGGATTGAGGTTGGGGTCGCCCGGCTCCAGCAACGACATCCAGGTGCGCGCATCGGGAAAGCGTTTCGCCAGGCTGTAGCAGTCCGCCATCCACAGCACCTGTTCTCCTTTCTCTTGCATTAGCATCGGGTATCCCTCGCCTCGGTGTGGCAGCACTGCTCCCACAGGTTGGTCATACCCGATTTCCCGTCGCCTGAAACCGCACTTTTTTGTTGGGGCGTTACAAAAATTAGTGCTTCGCTCGCCGGCGCTCGCTGCGCGCGGGCTGCGCCTCCTTGGCTTGCGGGGTGCGGCGGATCGTGGTGCGGGCCGGCATGCCCCGCCCCTGCGGGTGCTGGTTGGGCGCTCCGGGGCCTGCGCGGTGCTATCCGGGCGGCCAGCGCAGGGAGCGGCCGCCGAGGACGTGGATGTGCAGGTGAAAGACGCTCTGGCCGGATTGCGGACCGGTGTTGACGACGGTGCGAAAGGAGGACAGCTTCTGGTCCCTGGCTACCCGGGCCGCCGTCTGGAAAAGCCTGCCCAGCAGCTCCGCGTCCTCGCACTCGCCGAGGTTGCGCACGTGGCTCCTGGGCATCACCAGCAGGTGGGTCGGCGCCTGCGGGTTGATGTCGCGGATTACCACCATGTCGTCGTCTTCGGTGACGAAGCTCGCCGGCAGCTTCTTGTCGATGATCTTGCAGAAGATGCAGTTGTCCTCGCGGGCCACTTCAGCCACCTCCTTACCGGGGCCTGTCCGGCTCCCAAAGTTTACGCCATGGCCGTCCATTATGCTTGTTAATGGCCGTTTGCGGGTACTTTAGGCTTGAGAGTCCGGCGGTGTTTTTCCGGGAGGGGACTATGGCCGATGAGGGCAGCTATCTGGCCCGCTTCATGATGATGCAAAAATCGCTCTTCTCCTCGCTTCACCTGAAGGATGTCCTGGAAGCGGCCGTGGTGCAGTTTGCCGATCTTTCCGGGGGGTCGAAGGTGGCCATCTTTCTGGCCGACAACGAGAGCCTGGCCCTCAAGCTCATGGCCTCCCGGGGCTACAGCGAGGCGTCGCTGGAGAGCTTGCGCGTGGTGCCGTTTGCCGCCGAGAGCATCCTCAAATACGTGGTGCAGAAAAGGGTGCCGATGGCCATCCCGCCCGGCAAGCCGGCCCCGGATCTCAGCGCCGCGGTCATGGCCAGCGAGCGCTCGGTGGCGCAGATGGCGCTGCCGCTCATCCATTCGAACCTGCTGGTGGGGGCGGTCCTGCTCGACCTGGCGCGGGCCGATATTCTCCAGCGGCAGGATTTTTTCAAGGATGTGGCCGACATCGCCGCCGTGGCCATGGCCAACTCGATCCTGTTCGGCAGGAGCGAGTACGAGCGGGAGCGCATGAACACCCTCTACAAGACCTCCTGCGCGCTGTCGGGCAGCGTCCTGCGCGGGCCGGAGGTGCTGCAGATCGCCTGCGATACGGCCCTTGTCCTGGGCAACACGCCCAACTGCGCCATCCTCCTTTTCGATCCGGCGCAGCAGTGCTTCAACCTTGCCGCCTTCAAGGGGCTGGAGGGGCAGTCGCTGGCCGACTTCGACCTGGGCGTCGAGGGGACGGTGGCCGGGCGCTGCCTGGCCACCGGCAGATCGGAGTATCTGGCCGACGCCAGCGCCCATGCTCACCGGCTGCCGCGGGCCGCCGGTGGTAGCATATTTGGTTCCCTGGTGGCGCTGCCGATGATCCACGAGCACCAGCCGGTGGGCGTGCTGATGGTCCTGTCCACCGATGCCCGGGCGTTTCATCGCGAGCAGATCGATCTGCTGGAGTCGCTGGTCGGCCAGGTGACCACCGCGCTTCACGTGGCGCTCACCCACGAGAGCGCGGCAGCGCAATCCATTCAGGACGCCCATACCGGGCTTTACAACCGCTGGCACTTCGAGCAGGCCCTTTCCAGGGAGGTGGAGCGCTCGGCCCGCCACAACCGGGAGGTGTCGCTCATGCTTGTGGACGTGGATCACCTGGCGCACATCAACGAGCACCTGGGGCAGGACAAGGGGGACGAGGCGATCCGTCACGTGGCCGGGGTGATCAAGGGGACGCTCAGGGACATAGACATTCCCTGCCGCTACGGCGGCGAGGAGTTCGCCGTCATCCTGCCCGAAACACCGCTGGCCAATGCTGCCGATGTGGCCGAGCGGCTGCGCACGCGCATCCGGGCCGAGAGCGCCGCCGGAATAGGCATGGTCACCGTCTCGGTCGGGCTCTCCGCCTTCCCCAACAACGCGCACGACGCCGACGCCCTGCTGCGGTCGGCTGAGCAGGCGCTCGATGTGGCGAAGTTCGAAGGGCGCGACCGCGTGAAGGTCTGCCAGTCCGGTCTGCCGGCCAGCGGGTCGATATCCTGGGAGGAGCTTGCCCAGCAGGCCAGGCTGTCGGTGATAAGCGAGCGGCAGTCCAAGCTGAAAAGCCGCCTGGAGTCCGCCCCCGACTACGCCAGCTGGATGCGGGCGGCTGCCGCCCGGGGAGCCAAAAAGAAGTAAGCCGCCAGGTTTTGATCCTTAAGAAAAATAGCAAGACAGCCCCGGCCGGGGAGCTTGCTGGTTAAACTTTGGTGATGGAAGAGCCCGCGAACCAGGTCGCCACCGGCGCCGGTCTCGGGTTCCTTTGCCCATCATATTAGGAGGAATGAGTCTTGGCTACAGCAACTAAACTCGCTTTGAAACCACTAGCCGACCGCGTCGTCGTCAGGAAACTCGAGGCTGAGGAGAAAACAGCCGGCGGGATCGTCCTTCCTGACACCGCCAAAGAAAAGCCGCAGCAAGGCGAAGTGCTCGCCGCTGGCCCGGGCAAGCTCGATGAGAAGGGCAACCGGGCGCCGATGGAAGTGAAGGTGGGCGACAAGGTCCTCTTCGCGAAGTATTCCGGCACCGAAGTGAAGATTGACGGGGTCGAGTACCTGATTATTTCCGAGCGCGACATCCTTGCCGTCGTCGGCTAGTTGAGTTCACCAGTACAAGGTATTTCCAAACCAAGGAGAGGAACCAGGAAGTATGCCTAAGCAAATTGTTTATGACGAAGAAGCCCGTCGCGCCCTGGAGCGCGGCGTCGACCATGTCGCCAACACCGTGAAGGTCACATTGGGCCCCGCCGGACGTAACGTCGTGCTCGAGAAGAAATTCGGCGCCCCGCAGATCGTCAACGACGGCGTGACCATCGCCAAGGAGATCGACCTGGCCGATCATCTGGAGAACGCCGGCGCCCAGCTGATTCGTGAGGTCTGCTCGAAGACCAACGATACGGCCGGCGATGGCACCACAACCGCCGCCATTCTTGCTCAGGCGATGATCAAGGAAGGGCTGCGCAACGTGGCCGCCGGCGCCAACCCGATGGTGTTGCGGCGCGGCATCCACAAGGCCGTGCGCATGGCCGTGGAGCAGATCAAGACCTACTCCAAGCCGGTCGAGAGCAAGACGGCGATTCAGCAGGTGGCGACAATCTCCGCCGGCAACGACGAGGAGATTGGCGAGCACATCGCCAACGCCATGGACAAGGTCGGCAATGAAGGCGTGATCACGGTCGAGGAATCGAAGTCGCTTTCCACAGAACTCGAGGTCGTGGAAGGGATGCAGTTCGACAAGGGCTACATCTCAGCCTACTTCGTCACCGACAGCGAGCGGATGGAGACGGTTCTCGACGAGCCGTTCCTCCTGTGCGTGGACAAGAAGGTCAACTTATTGGCTGATCTCGTGCCGGTCCTCGAGCAGGTTGCGCGCGCCGGCAAGCCGCTTCTGCTTATCGCTGAAGATGTGGAAGGCGAAGCGCTGGCCACGCTGGTGGTCAACCACCTGCGCCAGGTCCTCCGCTGCTGCGCCGTCAAAGCCCCCGGCTTCGGCGACAGAAGGAAGGAGATGCTCAAGGACATAGCCATTCTGACCGGCGGTCAGGTTATCTCGGAAGAGGCAGGCATCAAGCTGGAGAACGTCTCAAAGGACATGCTCGGCAAGGCCCGCCAGGTCCGGGTGACCAAGGACAAGACCACGATCGTCGCCGGCAAGGAGACCTCGGCCGAGGTGCAGAAGCGCATCGCGCTCATCAAGCGCCAGATCGAGGAGACCGACTCCAGCTTCGACAAGGAGAAGCTGCAGGAGCGCCTGGCCAAGCTGTCCGGCGGCGTGGCCGTCATCAAGGTTGGCGCGGCCACGGAAACCGAGCTCAAGGATCGCAAGCTGCGCATGGAGGACGCCCTCAACGCCACCCGCGCGGCCGTTGAAGAAGGCTATGTTCCGGGCGGCGGCACCACGCTGGTCAACATGGTCAAGAAGCTCACCGAGAGCAAGGAATACAAGGCCCTGACCGGCGACGAGAAGACCGGCTTCGACATCGTCGTGAAGGCCTTCGACGCCCCGCTGCGCCAGATAGCCGACAACGCCGGACTGTCCGGCGAGGTCGTGGTTGAGAAGGTCAAGCACGAGGAGAAAGAAGGCATCGGCTTCAACGCCCAGACCTTCAAGTACGTCGACATGGCCAAGGAAGGGATCATCGATCCGGCCAAGGTGGAGCGCTGCGCCCTGCAGAACGCCGCCTCGGTGGCCGCGATGTTCCTCACCACCGAAGCGCTGGTGGTCGACGTGCCGGAAGAGAAGAAGAGCGCCATGCCGGCAGGCGCAGGCATGGGTGAGTTCTAAGCTCGGAACGGACCCATACGCAACAAAAAGATCCGGGGACCGCAGGTCCCCGGATCTTTTTGCCTGCGCCTGTGCGTTCGGCGCAGCCGGCAAAAGCCCTGGCAAACGGCAGGCGCGGGCCTTGCCGTTCCCACAGGCAATATAATTGGTTCGTCGGGGCGCTGCCGGAGGCGTGGAGGATGGCCGATACAAGAATCGTCTCCCTGATCGCCAGCGCCACCGAGATTGTCTGCGCGCTCGGGCTCGAGGGCAGGCTTGTCGGCCGCTCGCACGAGTGCGATTACCCGCCGTCCGTGAAAAGCCTGCCCGTGTGCACGGCGCCCAAGTTCAGGCTGGACGGCACCAGCTACGACATCGACCAGCGCGTGAAGGCGATCGTGCAGGAGGCGCTCAGCGTCTACCGCGTCGACGCAAACCTTATCGAGCGGCTGCGCCCGACCCACATCATCACCCAGTCGCAGTGCCAGGTCTGCGCGGTGAGCGCCGGCGACGTCCAGGACGCGGTCTGCCAGATTACCGGCACCAGACCGGCAATCGTCTCCCTCGAGCCCAACAGCCTGGCCGACGTTTTCGACGACATCGCCCGTGTGGGCGAGGCGCTCTCCGCAAGCGACCAGGCGCTGGCGCTTGTCGCGCGCCTGCGGGAGCGCATGAAGGAGATCGCCGACAGGGCCGCCGCGCTCGGCGGCAGGCCCGCGGTCTGCTGCATCGAATGGCTCGACCCGCTCATGGCCGGCGGCAACTGGATGCCCGAGCTCATCGAGATGGCCGGCGGTCGGAGCCTGTTCGGGCAGGCAGGCAGGCACTCGCCGTGGATGGAGTGGCAACAGGTGCTCGAGAGGGATCCGGAGGTGATCCTCGTCACCCCCTGCGGCTTCGACATCGCCCGCACCATGCAGGAGGCCGCCTCCCTTGCCGGGCGCCCTGGCTGGAGCAGCCTTAGGGCAGTGAGAGAAGGCCGGGTGTTTGTCGCCGACGGGAATCAATATTTCAATCGTCCCGGGCCGCGCCTGGTGGAGTCGCTGGAGATCCTGGCCGAGATCATACATCCCGAGGCGTTCGCCTTCGGGCACGAGGGAGCCGGCTGGGTGAGCATCGGTCAGGGAAGCCCGGCAAGGGCCGTCTGAGCCATGCGGGTGTGACAGACCGCCACGGCCAGCGCATCCGCCGCGTCATCGGGCCTTATGATCTCACGGTGGTTCAACAGCCTGGCCAGGCTGTGTTGCACCAGCTTCTTGTCTGCTTTCCCGAAACCGGTGAGCATGAGCTTGATCTGCATCGGCGTGTATTCGGAAAACGGGACGCCCAGGCTGGCCGCGCACTCGAGAATCACACCCCGCGCCTGCGCCACCGGCACCAGCGTCTTTGCGTTCTTGAAAAAGAAGATCGCCTCCACGGCCAGCAGATCCGGCGCATAGTCTTTTATGATTGCTGCCAGATCGTCGCGGATGATCTTGAGCCGGCATGCCGCATTGAGCTCCCTGGGAGTCTGGATGGTCCCTGCTGCCACGTATTCGATGCGATCCCCCCCGCGCCAGTCGAGCAAGCCGTAGCCGACGGTGGCCGTGCCCGGGTCGATGCCTAAAATTCTGGTGGTCGGCGTTTCGCTCAAAACTCGGCTTGGGCGCGCGGTGTGACAGCCCCAGTCTAGCACCATTGCCGGTGGCGTCCAGGTATATCTGCCGGCGTACCTGCGGCTAGCTTGCCGGGGTGAGCTTGACCGTGGCAGCCGATATGTTGCTCAGATCGCCGCCGGGATCGGCGGAGCCCGCGTTGGGCAGCGCGCCGCCCAGCCCCTGCACCAGTCCCTTGACCAGCGTGCCGTTTATCGTGAACTGGCCGGCAGTCTGGCTTACGGAGTTGACCTTGACCGTGATAAAGCCGAGCACGGTCCTGGACTGAACATACGGCTTGCTGCCGCTTATCACCGGAAATACGAGAAATGGTTTTGCCATCATGGCCGATACCTCCTGGGTGCCCAGGATGTTGGTTCCCAGGTGCATCCCCTGGCTCATCGGCGATATCTTGGTCACGCCGTCGGCGGCGATCGCCGTGTCTATGGAGGAGTTGGGCGGCGCCAGCTGCAGGGCGATGTCGATCAGTCCGCGCATATAGTTCGTATTGGCCGGGGAGTTCGTTGTTCCGGACACCCAGGCGGCGTTGCCGCCGGAGCCGCCGGATTCGACGACGATGGTCACGTTGTCGCCTATGTGCTTGGTATTGAGCGCCGCCCCTTGGGAGGTGTCATCGATGCTGGGCGCAATCGGGAAGAACTGATTGGCGTCCAGGTAGTTGATGACCGGGTAGTAGGTGGCCGTCGACCTGGAGATGACCGTGTCCTGCGTGCGCCCGAAGATGCGCGCCAGCATGTGATTGATGGTCATGGAGGCGTCGACTTCCACCGAACTGTCGCCGCTCGAATCAATGGGAAGAACGGTGACGTTGACCGTGCTGCCGGTGCCGGAGGATACGGCGCGGCCGTCGGCCTTGTTCTCGCCGGCCACGCTAACTGCATCGGCATCGGCGTTGGCCGGATCCGTGGCCATGTCCTGTGCGCCAGCCAGGGCGGCCGCGTCGGTGGCGTTCTGCAGCTCGCCCTGCACCGTCTGCACGTGGGCCAGATCCACTGCCAGCGCTCCCAGCCCGACTACGATCAGGACTATGCCCGACAGCAGGACGGCGCCCAGAACTCCTGATTGGCTTCGCTTCGATGATCTTCGGCGGTGGAATAGCATAATAAATACCTCAGCGACGGTCGATTTCTGCGTGTGCCCACCACGGTGTTTCTGCCCCGGCCGCAGCGGCACTTAACAGGAAATGCCGCATGCTTAGCCGCTTTTCAGGTGAAATCGCCTTAAGGGCCCGTCAACAGCCTAGTTTGTCGGCGCCAGCTTGACGGTGGCCGCGGACAGCTCGGGCAAGACGTTGTTGGGGTCGCTGGCGCCGGCGCCGGGCAAAAGCCCGCCGGCCCCCTGGACCAGTCCTTTTACCAGCGTGCCTGTGAGCGTGAGGGAATCAGGGCCCCTCGATATTCCCGTCACGTGTACGGCGATGAATCCCCTGAGCTCCCTGCTTTGAACATAAGGGTTGCTGCCCGTTATAACCGGCATGACGATGTAAGGCTTTCCCTCCAGCCGCCCGGGATACTGCCCGCCGCTGAGATCCACGCCGTTGTGGAGCCCCTGCGTGAGCGCAATCTGGTTGGTGCCGTTGGCGGTCATCTCCGGGCTGAGACTGGAGTTGGGCGGCGCCAGCCCGAGCGCGATGTTTACTATCTCCCTGAGCACGGTGGTGCTCGGGTGCACGGTGGTGCCTGAGGTCCAGGCCGCGTTGCCGCCGCTGGGTTTGATTGCGATAGTCACCTGATCGCCCACGTGCTTGGTGTTAAGCGCCGGACCCTGGGAGGTGTCGTCGAGGCTGGGCGCGATCGGGAAGACCTGATTGGCGTAAAGCGTGGTGACGGAAGGGTAATAGACGGCGGTGGATCTGGCGCCAACGGAGTCCTGGAGCCGCCCGAAAATGCGCGCCAGGGCGTGGTGAACCGTCATGCTGGCGTCCACCTCCACCGAGGTGTCGCCCATCGAGTCCACCGGCAGCACGGTGACGTTGACGTTGCAGCCCGAGCCCTGCGCAACGGCCCGGCCGTCGGCGGTGTTCTCGGAAGCCACGGCGGTGGCGTCCGCATCCGCATTCGACGGGTCGCTGACCATGGCCTGGGCGCCGGCCAGCGCGGCCGCGTCGGTGGCGTTCTGCAGCTCGCCCTGGACCGCCTGCACGTGCGACAGGTCCACCGCCAGCGCGCCCAGTCCTACGACCACCAGAACCATGGCCGTGAGCAGGACCAGGCCCAGGGCGCCCGACTGCCCTCTCCGGGACGAGCTCAAATGATTGAACGGCAAACCAACCACCCCCGGGATTTTCTTATTCGAGACGATAGGTCGACGTGGCCGTCACCTGAAAGTGGCTGCCCAGGTGGAGCGGGTCCGGATTGGGGAATGTCGGCAGCCCGAACTGACCGCCCAGGTAACGCACGGTTACCTGGACCGTGGTGGGGTCGCCGCTGGTGTTCCATACCGGATCGTCAAACTGGCTCGAGTCATTGAGCACGTTGCGGATGCGAATGCTGTCGAAGACCAGGGAGTTCTCCTGGGTGCGGTCGCCGGCGATGGTCGGGTTCTGCCCGTAGGCTATGGCCAGATCGCGGGCGGCCTGCCTGGCCGCCTCCGACAGCGAGCTTTTGAGTGTATAGGCATAGCCCGCCTCGAGCGCCGCGAATATGATCACGAATATAAGCGGCAGAAGGATGGTGAGGGCCGCCGCCGCCTCGGTAATTGCCACGCCGTGTTGGTTTTTTCTCTTCATTGTTCCTTCCTGCGCCCACCATCGTCTTTCTGCCCGGCGGCACCGCGAATTTAACAAGCGACGCCGCTTGGTTAGCCGCTTCTCACGTGAAATGGCGCTAACCGAGCCGGCGCGGAGCGCGCCGAAAACCGGTTTCTGCCGGGGTGATAAGCTGTGAGCGAGCCGGGCCGATCTGCGGGCCTAACTTTTTCCGGCAGGCGGAAGGGGTCTTCTGCCGGCGCTGGCGGCCTGGTCGGATATACATCAGGCGGGAGACGCTCCTGCCCGAAAATCATGGTGAGCATGGAGATTAGCGACCTCCGCATAAGCGAAAAGCCGGCTCTCCCCCAGCCGGGGCTGCTCGAGCGGCTCAGCCTGCCGGACAAGTTGCCGATGGCCCTCGGTTTCGGGTGCCTGCTCGGCCTTTCCGCCCCCGGACTGGACATCTGGTGGCTGGCCTGGGTCGGCCTGGCACCGCTGCTGGTGCTCGTCGCCGGTTGCCAGGGCAAGACGCAGGCCGCGCTCATCGGGCTTGCTTTCGGGCTCGGCTACAATCTGGTCGCCCTGTGCTGGTGCCTCGGTCTTTATCCGCTCGACTGGCTCGGGTTGAGCGACTGGCTTGGCTTCGAATGCGCGGTCTGCCTGTGGCTTGCCGAGTCGTTTCATCAGGCCCTGCTCGTGACCGGCTTTGCCGTCTTCGTCAAGGCGCTGCCGATGCGCTCCGGCTTTCTGCCCTCACCGTCGAGGCCGTTCTTTCCCTTCCTCCTGAGCGTGCCAGTGCTCTGGATCTTCTTTCGCTGGGTGGTGGGGACCTCGGAGGCCTTTCTCGGCGTGCCGGTCAATCAACTCGCCTACTCGCAGTGCGGGCAGCTCGAGCTCATCCAGCTGGCCAGGCTCGGCGGCGCTCAGGCGATCGAGTTCCTGATGCTTTTGTCCAATGCGGCAATTGCCACCCTGGTGATCGACCGCCTGGCCCTCGTGCCGCCGCTGTTCATGCGGGCGGATCTGATCTCGCCGCGCTTCGCCAGCTTTGTGGACATTGGCCTGGTGGCCGTCCTGGTAGGCGGGGTCTGCGCCTGGGGCGGCGGCCAGGCGAGCGCAATTGCAGCGGCTTGCGCCATCACAGATGGGGTAAGCGCCGAGCACGTGCCTGTGCCGGTGGCGGTGGTTCAGGGGAACCTGAGCGTGGAGGACAGGCGCTCGGCGGCTCTGGTTCCTTCCGAAAAGAGCGCGGGCCGATACCTCTCGCTCGTCGACCACCTGGGTGTGCCGCTGGTGGTTTTGCCCGAGGGCGTCACCGGCTCGTGGCGGGTCGGGGATCTGCCGCTTGCCGATCGGCTCAAGGCGGTGGCCATCGAGCAGAAAAAGGAGATTCTGGTCGGCTCGCTCGACCACGTGGCCGGCGGGGTGGTCGATACGCTCAGGCTTTTGCCGCCCCGGGCGGATGGCGATGACCTTTATGTGAAAAGAAGGCTTGTGCCCTTCGCCGAATACACGCCCTTCCCGGCTACTGCCATCCTCCCGCCCCGGTGGCGGTCGCTTCTGAGCGGGGCTTGCCCCGAGCTGACCGGGGCGCCCGAGCTTCTCCTGCCGCGGTCGGTGTGGGGGCGGGTGGGCGGCTCGCTGTCCCTTGAGGTCGTCTACCCGCAACTGATTGCTGCCGAGGTGCGCAGGGGCGCTTCGCTTCTGGTCAACCTTGCCGATCTCTCCTGGTTCCACAACTCGATCCTCTCCCGCCAGCTGCTGGCGGCCGCCATCATGCGCGCGGTGGAGAACGAGCGTTATCTGGTGCTGGCGACGAACACCGGCATCTCGGCCGTGATCGACCCGTCCGGCTGCGTGACCAGCTCGTCGCTTTCGGCCAGGCAGGGGGTTCTCATCGACACGGTACAATTCCTCTATCGAAAAACCCCTTTCACGAAGATGTGGTGGCTATGAGCTCCAGTTCAATTCGCAGGCAAAGCGCCTCCGCCGCCCTGTCGCTGGTGGTCGCCGGCCTGGCCGGCTTTCCTTGCCCGGGCTCTGCGGCAACGCCGGTGGCCAGGATAGGCAGGGATAACCTGGTGAAGCTGGAGGTGGCGGCCACCGAGCAGGAGATCGAGCGCGGCTTGATGTACCGGACCGAGCTGCCCGAGCAAAACGGCATGGTTTTCCTTTTCAATCCGCCGCGCAAGGTCAACTTCTGGATGTATCACACGCTCATCCCGCTGGACATGCTTTTCATCAAGGACGGCAAGATAGTCAGGCTCTTTCAGAACGTGCCGCCCTGCAAGTCGGAGGACCCGCGGGGCTGCGCCACCTATCCGGCCGGCGACGGCATCGAGGTCACCGAGGTGGTCGAGCTGGCAGGCGGCTACGCTCAGCGGCACGGCGTCAAGGAAGGCGATCCGGTGTCCTTCGAGCTGCCAGGCAGATGAGGTGAGCCCGGTGGCCGGCGCCGATGAGTTGCTCTGGTCCGTCCAGGGGCCGATCGGGCGGGTGACGCTCAACCGGCCCGACCAGCACAACGCGCTTACCAGGCGAATGTGGCAGCAGCTGCCGCGCACGCTGGACGAGGTCCGGGCAGCCGGGGCCAAGGTGGTGCTCGTCGGCGGCAGCGGCAGCTCCTTTGCCTCCGGCGCCGACCTCGACGAGCTCGCGAAGCTGGACGGCTACACGGCCGCGCGCGACCACTGGCATGCCATTCGCGACTGCCTGCACGCTCTCGCCTTCTTCGAGCTGCCGACGGTGGCGGTCATAAACGGCCCCTGCCTGGGCGGCGGCCTGCTGCTGGCCATCGCCTGCGATCTGCGCTACGCAAGCCGGCAGGCGACCTTCTCTTTGCCGGTGGCGAGGCTGGGGATCGTCCTCGACGACGAGAACATAGGGAGGCTGAAGGACACGGTGGGGGCGGGGGCGGCCAGGGAGCTACTGTTCACGGCCGGCACCATATCCAGTACCAGAGCGCTCGCGATCGGGCTGGTCAACGCGGTCGTCCCGGCAGATGAGCTTGGCCGGTGCGCGGAAAAAGCCGCCGCGGCCATCGCCGCCAACGCCCCGGCATCGATCGCCGAGGCCAAGCGCTCTCTTAGCCGCTGCCTGTCCGGGGCAGCGGCGGCCGGCTCGCAGGACGAGTCCGTGGTGGTCTCCAGCTATCTCGGTTTCCACAAACCGGGCCGGGACAGATCCTGAACCGTATGGACGGCGGCCGGGGCGTGCCTTCCGCCTTACGCCCTATACCTGAACGACGCGGGTGATCTCCGGGATCGCTTCCTTGAGCGCGCGCTCCACGCCCATCTTGAGGGTCATGGTCGAGCTCGGGCACATGCCGCAGGCGCCGACCAGGTGCACGAAGACCTCGCTGTCCTTGACGTCGACGAGCTCGATGTTGCCGCCGTCGGCCATCAACATCGGGCGCAGCCTGTCCAGTACCTCTTCTACCTTCTCTTTCATGCCGAAGAACCTCTCTGCAATCCTGGTTATGCCCGTCGACCCGGACCCTACTCAACTTAATTATACGCAACCGCGGCAGCCCGGCCCGGGCTGCCGGACGCGCTGCCCGCCCGGGTATGTATCAAATTGCTTAAGCCCGGGTAAAAGTTAAGCCGTTGTCAGGTTGAGCAAGCTATTCTGTAGCCGTCCCCGCTGGAGAGATGCTTGGATTATGGCTAGAGTAGCGATCAATGGTTTCGGCCGCATCGGGCGCAATGCGCTCAGGGCCTATCTGGACAACCCGGTTGCCGGCGTCGAGATCGTGGCGATCAACGACCCGCTGCAGGACGTGGCGCAGTCAGCCCATCTTTTGAAATACGACTCCATTCTCGGTGAGCTTCCCAACAGCGTCAGCCACACGCAGGACGCGCTGGTGGTCGACGGCAAGAAGTTCCAGTTCTTCCGGGAGAAGGATCCCTCCACCTGCCCCTGGGGCAAGCTCAACATAGACATCGTCCTCGAGTGCTCCGGCGTCTTCACGGATGCCGCAAAGGCCAGGGGGCACATCACGGCCGGCGCCAGCAAGGTGATCATCTCCGCGCCGGCCACCAACGAGGACGTGACGCTGGTGATTGGCGTCAACGACAAGATCTACGACCCGGAAAAGCACCACATCATCTCCAACGCCAGCTGCACCACCAACTGCCTGGCGCCCGTGGCCAAGGTGCTCGACGAGGTTTTCGGCATCGAGAGCGGCCTCATGACCACCGTGCACAGCTACACCGGCGATCAGCGCCTGCTCGACGCCGCCCACAAGGACCTGCGCCGGGCGCGGGCGGCCGGGCTGTCCATGGTTCCCTCCTCCACCGGCGCCGCCAAGGCCATCGGTCTGGTCCTGCCGGCCTTGAAGGGCAAGCTGAACGGCTTCGCCATGCGCGTGCCCACCCCCAACGTCAGCATCGTCGATCTGGTGGTGAACACCAGAAAGGACGTGACCGTGGAGACCGTCAACAACGCCTTGAAGGAGGCGGCCGGCGGCGAGCTCAACGGCATCCTCTCGGTCACCGATCTGCCGCTGGTCTCGTCCGACTTTGCCGGCAACAAGCTCTCCGCGATTGTCGATGCGCAGCTGACCATGTGCGTGGGCAACCGCATGGTCAAGGTGCTGGCCTGGTACGACAACGAGTGGGGCTACAGCAACCGCCTGATCGAGCTTGCCGGGATCGTGGCCAGGAAGCTGGCCGTGGCCAAAGTCTAGCGGGGCGCCGGCGATGCCGAAAAAAACCATCGCCCAGGTGCCGGCCGGGCTTTTCAAGGGAAGGCGCGTGCTGGTCAGGGTGGATTTCAACGTCCCCCAGAACAGGGACCGCTCGATCGCCGATGACACGCGCATCCGCGCAGCGCTGCCCACCATCCAGCTTCTCAGGGGGGCGGGCGCCAGGATCGTTCTGGTCTCCCACCTGGGCAGGCCCAAGGGTCCCTCGCCCGAGCTGAGCCTGGAACCCGTGGCCAGGCGCCTGTCCGAGCTTATCGGCCAGCCGGTCGTCTTTACCGGCGGCGACTGCGTGGGCGCTGAGGCCGCCCGGGCCGTCCGCGCGCTTGCCGACGGGCAGGTCTGCCTTCTGGAGAACGTCCGCTTTCACCCCCAGGAGGAGGCGAACGACCCCCAGTTCGCGCGCCAGCTCGCCTCGCTGGCCGACATCTACGTGAACGACGCCTTCGGCACCGCCCATCGCGCCCACGCCTCCACCGAAGGGGTGGCCCACTACCTGAAGCCGGCGCTGGCCGGCCTGCTCATGGACCGCGAGTTGATGGCGCTGGGCGGCGCCCTCGACAACCCGGCCCGGCCTTTCGCCACCGTTATAGGCGGCGCCAAGGTCTCCTCCAAGATAGGGGTGCTGGAGAACCTGATCGAGCGCGTGGATATTCTGGTCGTGGGCGGCGCCATGGCCTTTTCCTTTCTCAAGGCCCAGGGCAGGACGGTGGGCAAGTCGCTGGTCGAGGACGACCGCCTGGAGTTCTGCCGGGCCCTCATGGAAAGGGCAAGGGCAAAAGGGGTGCGCCTGTTGCTGCCGGCAGATGTTGTCTGCGCGCCGGAGCTCAAGGCCGGGGCCCCGGCGACTGTCTATCCTGCCGACGCGATGCCTTCCGGTGAGATCGGTCTTGATCTGGGGCCTGCGACCTTGAAGGAGATTGCCGGGGCGCTTGCCGGGGCCCGCACCATCGTCTGGAACGGGCCGCTGGGCGTCTTCGAGATTGCCGGCTTCGAGAAGGGAACCTACGCGCTTATCGACCTGCTCGTCGAGCTGACCGGCAGCGGTGCCCGGACGATCGTCGGCGGCGGCGATTCTGTGGCGGCGCTGGAGGCCAGGGGTGTGGCTGCGGAGGCGTTCAGCCATGTCTCCACCGGTGGTGGTGCCTCGCTGGAGTTCCTCGAGGGCATCGAGCTGCCGGGCGTCGCCTGCCTGGACGAGGCGGACGCCGTCGGCGCCGTCCCCCCCTGAGCGCCCGAAGGCAAGCGCGCAGCGCTCCCCGCTCCTTTGGGGGTAGTATAAGAGGGATTCTTCCCCGGGGCTGGATGACCTTATGGAAAGGAAGCACCGCCAGCAAAGCTTTTCTGGACATCCGGCAGCGGTCCCGGCCGGGACGGTGATGCCCGCGCCAGTCCTCCTCTGCCTCCTCCTGGCGCTGCCCGCCCCGGCCGATGATGCCGGCAGTTACACGGGGACCGGCCAGCTGCCGCCGGACACAAAGAACCGGGTAGTCGCCCTGCTCAATGAGGGGGTGGCGCTGATGCGGGACAACCACAATCAGGAGGCCGTCGAGCGTTTCAGCCAGGCGGCCGCCCTTGACCCCGGGGACTGGGCAACCCATCTGGATCTGGGGCTGGCCCTGGCCAAGACCGGGCGCACGGATGAGGCGATCGGCGAGATCAAGCGCTGCCTGGCCCTCAATCCCGATTCCGATTCCGCCCTTGTAACCCTGGGCGGGCTCTACCAGAGCTCCGGCAGGGTAGACCAGGCGCTGGAGGTCTACCGTGAGTTCCTGTCCAGGTTTCCCCGGCACAGCGAATCGGCCAGGGTGGCCAGCCTGGTGAAGGGGCTTGAGGCTGCCTCGCCGTCGCTGGATAAGCAGGCGGCAGCCGGCGCCGCTTGCGCCAGTTCCGGCGGGGCCGGGGACGACTACCTGGCGGCGGTGACGGCCAACGGGACCCTGCGCTGGGCCGGCGACCGGATGCCGCTCAAGGTCTATATCGCCCCCGGTGAGGGCGTCCCCGGTTTCCGCCCCGAGATGCCTTCCCTGCTCAGGCAGGCCTTCGACGACTGGGGCACGGCCGCTGGCGGCAGGCTTCGTTTTTCCTTCGTCGGCAGCCCGCAGGAGGCGGACATCAAGTGCACCTGGCTGGCCGACCCGTCCGCCCTGTCCAACAGCGCCGAGGCCGGTGAGACCCGGGTTTTCACCAGCGGGATGAACATCGTCTCCGGCACCATCAAGCTTTTGACCGTGCCGCTGACCGACCAGCTGCCGCTGACGGACAACCGGCTCCGCCAGATCTGCCTGCACGAGATAGGGCATGTCCTGGGGCTGGCCGGGCACACCACCGATCCGGCCGACGCCATGTGCTTCTCGTCGTCCGTCGCTGACCGGTGGCGGCGGCTGACCGCCCGTGACAGCAACACCATACGCAGGCTCTATTCGACGGGTCTCTCCGCTGGCCAGGCGAGGCAGCCTTAATGGACTTCCGGCTGCAACACGGCGAGCACGAGCACGCTCATGGCGCCCGGGTGCGGCTGGAGAGCTCGGCGCGCATGACCCGGGTGCTCATCTTGACCGGCTCCTATATGGTGCTCCAGGTTGCCGCCGGCATCTACACCGGCAGCCTGGCGCTGCTGGCCGATGCCGGGCACATGCTGACGGACATGGGCTCCATCCTGCTTGCCCTGCTCGCTTTCTGGTTCGCCAGCCGGCCGTCCAGCGTCGACAAGACCTACGGCTACTACCGCAGCGAAATTCTGGCCGGCCTGGTTAACGGCATCGCGCTTGTCGGCGTCTCGCTGCTCATCCTCTACGAGGCCTGGCAGCGCCTGTCAGACCCGCCCCGGGTGATGAGCGGGCCCGTGCTGGTGGTGGCGCTGGCGGGCCTGGCCGTTAACCTGGCTTCGGCCCGCATCCTGCACGGCACCGCCCAGCAATCGCTCAACGTGAAGGCTGCCTATCTCGAGGTGCTGTCCGATTTGCTGGCCACGCTCGGGGTGATTGCCGCCGCCTTGATCATGATGGCCACCGGCTGGTATCTCGCGGACCCGATCATAAGCGGCCTGATAGGGCTCATGATCCTGCCCAGAACGTGGGGACTGCTCTCCGAGTGCACCAACATTCTCATGGAAGGCGCGCCGGGACACATCGATCTCATGGGCCTGCGCGCCGCCATGCTCAAGGTGCCGGGCGTGGTCGACGTCCACGACATTCATGTCTGGACGATCACCTCCGGGCGCGACGCCATGTCCGCCCACGTCACCATCGACAGCGACTCGTCACCGGAGGCCGTGCTGACAAGGATCACCGAGATCGCCCAGCACGATTTCGGCATCCACCACACCACCACCCAGGTCGAGCAGGTCCAGTGCAAAGGGCAGGCCACCCCCGGGTGCAACTGAGCGACGGGCTTCGCAACGAGAAGCGAGGCGCCATGACCGCGTGGCGGCGCCGACCGCCGCGCCTATATGGGAACTCTACGCAGCCCGTGGGAAGATCACCAATTGTTTCAGGACGGCCTAAAAATTAAGCTTATGCCATCGAAAGACAAGTGGGCTGGCGATTCCCACAATCGAGATAAAAGAGGATGGCGCAATGAGCATGTTTCAAGATCCGCGGGACGAAGAGAAGCTGTGTCAGGTCCTGAAGGCCTACGTCGAAGAGTGGGGTCCTGAGAACGTCATCGTTTGCGTGCCCCGTCACTGGAGACAGTACAGCTCGAGCAACCTCGGCCGCGTCCGCCTGGACTTCTGCACCGAAACCAGCGTGTCCATCCGCGTCGAATACGATTTCGTCCGCCTCAACTACGACGTGCAGCTTCAGGCTGCATAGCAAAGCTTTTCCTCCCGCCTTCCTCCTGTCGGAAAGCCCTCGCAAGGGGCTTTCTGCTTCGCGGGCGGGCGGGGCTAGGGAAGCGGGCACTCGAAGAGCTTGCGCTGGGTGGCGTGATCGAGCCAGATCAGCTTGCGCTTGAGCTTCGGGTAGTCCATTTGAAAGTCCAGGTGCACGCGCTCGACGGAGTGCGGGTTGACGTGGAAGAGCAGCTCCTCGTCCTCCTCCTCGCCGGATGTCACCGGGAAACGATTGCCGTTGTCGTCCTGCAGGAAGAGGTCGATGGAGTTCAAGCGCACGTCCGTGTCGTTGGTGACAATCATCTCCACCCGCAGGTTGTGCCCGCCGAGCCCGTCGCGCACCACCTTCGATTTCACTATCTCCACTTCCAGCCCCGGCAGGTTGCGCGGTTTCTTCTTCACCGCCGGCTCCACGGCAGCCGGCAAGAGCATGTCGCTGTCGATGGACATGTTGAGATCGTCTCCCGGCTCCAGGACAGCAGCCGGCCCGTGGCGGAGGAGGGCGTAGCCGGTGGCCAGCAGGGCGCCCGCCGCCGCCCCGGCGGCCAGGTTGTAGCCGTGCATGGCGATTGTGCTCTGCGCCCCGAAAAGGTCATAGGCGATGATCGTCCCCACCGCCGCCCCGCCGGCGGCATGGGCCGCAATCAGGCCGAAACCCCTCCACTTGCTCCTGGCCGTCGAGGGGCGATAGTTGTTGGCCTCGCAGCGGAAGGCGAAGGTCTTGCCGTTGGGGGTGGTGAAGCGGTCAAAGGCGATCACCAGCGAACCCGGGCGCCCGACACGCCGGGGCGGCAGGACCTTCGAGACCCGGCCGTGAAAAACCGTGCCCTGCGGGATCACCTTGTTGTCGTCGACGTAAAGGTCCTCGGTGGTCTTGGCCGTGATCACCTGGCCCTCCTGGGCCGGCGGCAGGTTGCCGTCCATGTCCCGATCCATGAGGCGCAGGCCGGTCGTGGGCACCGAGGCCAGCTTCAGCTTGAAGCCGGTGCCTTTCGGAACCAGGTAGGTCACCTGCCCCTTGAGCAGGAGCCTGGAGGGCGCCGGTTTGCCACCCTCTGTGGTGGCAGCATCGGCAACCCCCGGACCGGCGGCGGCAATCTGGGAAGCCGCTGGCTCGCTCGTCCGGGCGCTCTGCGCCAGCGCCGCCGGCGGCACCGCCATGAGCGCGACGCTTATCAAGGCCACCGTGATTCCCTGAGCCTTTGCTTTCAACAATTTTCCCGCCCTGCCAGAGCGCGCTTGTTTTCTGCCCGTCGTGAGTATATAGGAGCGGCAGCCCCCTGGAAAGGCCGGGCGCCTCATCTGCCCGCGGCGGTCAGATCGGCTGATGTCAAGCGCCTAGCGCGCCTGCCGTGTCAGGACCGGGTAAGCGGCGTAAAGCCTGGCAATCGTCGCCCTGTCGCGCCTGGACAGCACCGGCCAGACGGTCGCGGCGTCAATCGTGAAGAACATCACATCATGGTTGTTCGTCGAGTGACCTTGCAGTCCCAGCACATGCCCGACCTCGTGCAGGCAGGCCTTCTTCATGTCGTCGTCGCTGAGCACGCCCCCGGCGAACGTAGGGATCGTGAGGATCTTGATTGTCGCCCTTTTGATCTCGTCGGCCTCGTCTGCCACCACCCAGGCGATCCCCCGCTCGCCCTGCGTGCCGGCCTTGCTCACCTCCTGGGCATCGTTTGTCCAGTCGCAAGCGACGTCGGCGGAGAGCGGGTCGGTCACCAGCACGCAGGACAGGCGGTCTCCGGAGGCGGCGGCCCAGGCCTCGAACGCTTCGACGAGCGCCTGACGGAAAGAGGCGCGAAAGCCCTGCGCCCCCCGGCCGGGAGCGATGTACACCTTGAGCGGCAGTTTATGCTGCGGCCAGCGGTACGTTCCCCCGGCAGTCACCGCCTGCAGATAATCGGGGGCGCCGGGGTCGGAGCCGGGCTGCTCGGCGGCAGCTCTCAGCTGGGCAATAATGTCGCGTACCTGTCCCGCCTCGGCGGACTGCGGGCTCAGCTGCAGATACTTCTCGAACCAGCTGATGGCCTCCCGCGACCGGCCGAGGCTCTGGTAGCAGCCGGCCAGGTTCAGGGTCGCCTGCGGCATGTCCGGGGCGAGCTCGAGCGCGCGCTGGAATTCGGAGATCGCCCTGTTTATGTTGCCCGAGTTCTGATAGGCCAGCCCCAGGTTGCAGCGGACGGTCGGCGAATTCGGCTCCAGCTCCGCGGCCCGCTCCAGCAGCTGCCTGGCCTGGAAGGGGTGATTCTCCTTGAGCATCTTGACCGCCCCGGCAAAAAGCGCGTTCACCTCGGCGCTGGTGCTCTCCTGCTCCTCGCCCGGCGCCGGCCTGGCCGGCGCGGTGAGGGCGAAGAGCAGGACCGCCGGTGCCAGGGCTCGAAAAATTCCGGCGACACGCATGGGCGAGGGTCCAAAAGGGGGCTTCCGTCATTATTCGTTGCAAACGATTTATAGCAGAGCCGCCAAAAAAAGGGGGCGGGTAAAAAGCCGTGGCGGCCCGGCATCATGTTCACCGGCCAGGATGTAGACTGGTGATGGGTCGTGTCGGCGCCCCGCCACGAACTTACGCGCGCCAGGCGCGCCGGCGCTGGAGGAGGAAGAATGGCCACAGTGCACAAGGCTGCCCGCACGGCCTGCCCCTATACCGTTCTCGGCTTGAGAGCCGGCGCGCCGCGCGCGCAGGTGGAGGCAGCCTACCGGCAGCTGACCGCGGTGCTGGACCAGGAGAGGTTTATGGACGCTCCCCAGTCCTGGGTGCAGGCCCAGCAGGCCATGATAAACGTCGAAAATGCTTTCCAGCGGATCAGCGAGGGGGACACCGGGACCAGGTTCGACGACTGCCAGGAGCCGGCAGGCGACGAGGCGGTGCACCCGAAGCTCGGGCAGATGCTGGTGGCTGCCGGCGTGATCACCCTCGAGCAGCTCGAGGAGGCGATCGCCAAACAGAAGACCGTGGATCTGAGGATAGGCGAGATCCTCAAAGACATGTCGCTGGTCACGCAGATGGAGCTGGACTCTTTCCTGCTCAACCAGAGTCTGATAAAGCTGCCGCCGGACTCCCCCCATCATTTCGGGCAGCGCCTGATCGGCCTGGGGCTGGTGACCGAGGATATGGTGCGCGTCGCCCTGGTCGAGCAGCGCACGCGGGACAAGTCGCTGGGCGAGATCCTCGTCGAGCGCCACTGGCTGGCCGCCGACATCCTTGACGCGCTCTGCGCCGCCGGCGCCCGGGACGCCTGATACTATAAAAACTTGGAGCGGGCCACAAGCTCCCGCGCTCCCGGAAAGGAAAATATGGCGATCGAGCCCGGAGAAGGCACTACGACAATCCTGGCGCCCGGACAGGCGCAGGAGAACATAGTCGTCCTCGCCTACGGGCCTAATTTTCTCGATGAGCTTGGCGGGCTGGCGCAGGCCAAGACCGTTTACGACGTGGTGGTTGTCGATGCCACCCAGAGCGGTTTTCTTTTCCCGGCCGAGTCGATGGTGGAGGCGGCGCGCCAGGCCAAGAAGATGCTGGCCGTGGGCGGCGCCCTGGTGCTGGTAAAGGCCGACAAGGCGGCGGCGCTGGTGAAGGAGTCGCTGGTCGGGCAGCTTTCCTTCCATGTCTTCGACACCCACGCCGAGCTTTATGATTACTCGCCCTCTCTGGCCAGGCACGTGCAGTCCGTGCTCGGCAACGGGGCCGGGCAGGTCGCCGAGAGCACTGATCTCTCCGAGCAGGTGCTCATGTCCTCGACTCCGGTGCTCACCGCTTTCGGCATCAAGCTCAAGGCCGGCATGGAGTCGTCGCGGCGGCGCAACGCGGTGCTGGCCCTTATCGACAATTACACGCCGCTCAGCGCCATCGTTTCGAGGCTGGTCGGACAGGCGACCATGAACGCCGAAGAGGTGATGGAAGAGCTCAGATCCCTGGAGCAGGTGCGGGCGATCTTCCCGATCTTCGCCCGCGTGCCGTTTCTCGTTCACTGCTTCCGCAACCGGATACCGTTCAAGCTGAAGGATTATCTGCTGGCCTCGCGCCTGATCACGCAGGATCAGCTCGATGAGCTGGTCTTCGAGCAGCAGAGCACGCGCGGCAAGCCGAAACTGTCGCTGGGCTCGCTGAGCGTGGCCAAGAACTATCTGACCACCAGGCAGCTGGAGATAGCCATGCAGGACCAGGCCTTCTACGGCCAGGGCGGCGAGCCGGAGAAGGTGAAGATCGTGGCCGCCTCCGGCACCCAGACGCAGGTGCAGTCCCTGGTCGGTCACCTGGGCACGACCGACGCCGCGGGGGTCTTGCAGAACCTGGCCACCAACCGCGAGTCCGGCGTGCTTTCGGTCGAGCACAAGGATCTGCAGTTTCGCGGCCTCTTCGATCAGGGGCGCCTGACGCACGCCAAGCTGGGCCGGATAAAGAGCAACGATGCGGTGATCGAGTTCGTCTCCGCCTGGTCGGAGGGCATATTCGTCTTCATCCAGCGCGAGCCGCCCGCCGATCTCGCCGATCAATCCTGCAAGCTCACCAAACAGATCGACAAGCTGCTCCTCGACGCGGCGCTGGCCCAGGACAAGATGAAGGCGGTGTGGAACAAGCTGCCGAAAGGGGCCGGCTCGCCGCTGGAGAAGCTGCCGGACAGTCAGCATCTCCTCGAGAGCGGCACCATGGTCGACCTCCAGGAGAAGACGCCGCTCACGCCCCGGGATCTGGAGGTCATGCAGAAGCTGTACCGGGCCCTCGACGGGCTGACGCCGGTTGCCGCCACGGTAAGGCAGATAGGCGACGTGCCCACCTGGGAAGCGGCCATGGCCGTGGAGCGCCTGCTCCATTACGGGCTGGTCTCCATCCCGGCCATGGACGTTACCGGCCCGCTGGACAAGTTCCAGCAGATAGTGGCGGGGGTGGGCGGCAAGCTGGGGATGGAGCGCAACATCGCCCTCCTGCGCTTGAGCCTGCAGGCTGTTCAGGGGTACTCGGTCAGGGCGCGCATGTTCAACATCGGCTCGGCCGCCGAAATCGGGCTCGACCTGGCCGCCGCCCGCTCGGCGGGCACCTCGCTATCCGCGGTCTTGAAGGAGCTGGAAGACTGGCAGGTCAAGTACATCGAGTACGTGAGCCAGGAGCTGGACCGCCAGGAGCTGCGGGACATCGTTTACAAGGTGCACAACCGCTCTTAGGGCAGCCGCCGGCCTCGTGTTTGCCCGCCGCTGGGACGGCCAAAGCGCCTCTACTGGCAGGCAGTCGCCCCGGACGGCGGAAGGATTCCAAGCGGCGCCGACCTGTACAATTGCACTCTGGATCGCCAGACCGTGATCCAGGGTGCATGGGAGGTCGGCTTGTCATGACGCGGATTGTAATCAGAAGCGGCAGATATCTTTTCAGCGGCGCGGCGCTCACGCTCGGGCTTTCGCTGGTCATGCCGCCGGCGCAGGCCGTTCAGGGGCCGGCCGGGGCGGCAGGCAGGCCCGAGCCTGCGCGCAAGGCCTCGCCGGTGACGCCGGAGCATGTCCTGTCGCAGTCCCACCCCGGCCCGGTCCTTGCCACCTGGAGCGCCGCCGGCCCGCTGGCCAGGGTGCGCCTGGCAGTGGCCATGAACCCCAAGTGCCCGCCGGATACTCTGGCCAGGCTGGCCAGGGACCCCAGCGACCTGATAAGGCAGGCTGTGGCCGCCAACCCGGCCTGCCCGGACGAAGTGAAGGCCAAGCTGGCCGCCGACGAGGACCAGGCGGTGGTCGAGGCCCTGCTGGAGAACCCGAAGCCGCCCGGCCACGCGGTTCTGGATCAGCTCACGGCCGGGCAGCAGCCGAAGGTTTACGAGCTGCTGGCCGCCAACCCGCGCACGCCGGCGGATATCCTGCGCAAGCTTGCCCATGTTCCCACGCAGACCGAGTTTCTGCTCCTGTCGCTGTCGCGCAATCCGAGCGTGCCACCAGATGTGGTGATGAGGCTGGTGAAGATCGGTGATCGGCTTGTCCGCACGTTCCTTGCCCGCCAGCCGAAGCTGGGGGCCGAGGGGCTTTCCATCCTGGCCCAGGACGGCGATCTCGGGGTGCGCTCCTTCGTGGCCACCAACCCTTCCACGCCTGCCGGCACGCTCGCCGTTCTGGCCCAGGACCGCAACCTGGTGGTGAGGGAAGGCGTGGCCGGACACGGATCGGCTTCGGCGGAGACGCTCGCCCGGCTCGCCCAGGACCCGTCCTGGGAGGTGAGGGTGGGGGTGGCGCTCAACCAGAAGGCACCGCCGGCGGTGCTGGAAGCGCTGTCCAGGGACAAGCACGCAAAGGTGCGCTGGGCGGTCGCCACCAACCCTTCGGCACCCCCGGCGGTGCTGACCGCTCTTGCCCGCGACAAGGAGACCGTGGTGCGGGCCGCGGCAGGCGAAGCCCGAAAGCTGCCGAGCCAGGAGGTGGATCGCCTGGCCGGAGAGCAGACGATTGCGGTGGCGCAAGTGGTGGCGGCCCGTCCGGATCTGAGCCTGCAGGCGGCCGAGCGGCTGGCCGGGAATAGCTCGCTTTTGGTCAGGCGGCTTTTGGCGGCCAATCCCAGGCTGCCGGCCTCGGTGGCCGGGAAGCTGGCCAGGGACGACTCCTTCCTGGTGCGGGCCGCCGTCGCCTCCAACTTTGCCGTTGACCAGGACACTTTAGGACAGCTGGCCTCCGACGCCCATGAGGTGGTGCGCCACGCGCTGGCCGCCAACCCTTCGGCGCCGGCCGGGGCGCTGGCCAGCCTGGTCAACGAATCCGCCTTCGGCGTCAACCGCGCGCTGGCCTACAATCACGCCTGCCCTGCCGAGACCATGCTCAAGCTGGCGCAGATGCCCGACGAGGTGGTGAGGGAGGCGCTGGTCAGCCGGCCGGACACGCCGCCGGAGGTGCTTTCCAAGCTGGCCGAGGATGCCGGCACGGTCATGAAGCTCAAGCTGGCCGCCAGCCGGCGCTGCCCGCCCGCCACCCTCGCCCTGCTGGCCGCCGATAAGGACTCCGGCGTGCGCTCGGCTGCCGCCGCCAACCCGGCCCTGCCGGTCGACAGCCTGGTGGCGCTGGCCAGGGACCCCAGCCTCACCGTGCGGGCCTGGGCGGCCGCAAGCACCCGGCTGCCGACGGACGAGCTCGCCAGCCTCTCCCGCGATCCGGAGATCGCCGTGCGCATCTCCTGCGCGTCCAATCCGGCGGCCCCGCCGGCGGTCCTTTCCGCCCTTGCCGCCGACAAGGAGCCGGGCGTGAGGCGGGCCGTGGCCGGCAACCGGGCGACGCCGGCCGAGACGCTGACCCAGCTTTCCCGCGATGATGAGGTGTACATAGGACCGCCGGCGCCGGCCGCGCGCTGAAGGCCGCCCGCGGCATCCTGGCGGCGCGCGCTTTTAAGACAGGAGACCACCTTTTAGACGGATCATGAAAGAAGCTGTAATCGTCGATGCTGTTCGCACCCCGATCGGTCGTTATGGCGGCGCGCTCAAGGACGTCCGTCCCGACGACCTGGCCGCTGCTGTGATAGCCGAGCTTGTCAAGCGCAACCCGATCAATCCCGGCGAGATCGAGGATGTCATCTTCGGTTGCGCCAACCAGGCCGGCGAGGACAACCGCAACGTGGCCAGGATGTCGGCGCTGCTTGCCGGGCTGCCGGTGCTGGTCGGCGCCGCCACGGTGAATCGCCTGTGCGGCTCCGGCCTGATGGCCGTCAACGAGGCCTGCCGGGCGATCGAGACCGGTTGCGGCGAAATTTTCATCGCCGGCGGCGTGGAGTCGATGACCCGGGCGCCGCTGGTGATGGCCAAGCCGGAGAGCGGCTTTCCGCGCGGCGACCAGACCGTCTACGACAGCACGCTCGGCTGGCGCTTCCTCAACAAGAAGCTGGCCCAGATGTATCACCCTTACTCCATGGGCGAAACGGCCGAGAACGTGGCGGAAAAATACGCCATCTCCCGGGAGGACCAGGACGCCTTTGCCCTGGCCAGCCAGAGAAGATACAAACAGGCCCTGGCGGCCGGCCGCTTCCGGGAGGAGATCGTGCCGGTTGTGGTGCCCCAGAAGAAGGGGGAGGCGATCCTGGTTTCGGTCGACGAGCACCCGCGCCCGGACACGACCATCGAGGACCTGCGCAGGCTTCGCCCGGCCTTCCGGGAGGGCGGCAGCGTCACCGCCGGTAATGCCTCCGGCGTCAACGACGGGGCCGCCGCCCTGCTTATCATGTCGGCGACCCGCGCCTCCCGGCTCGGCTTGAAGCCGCTGGCGCGCTACGTAACCTCGGCCGTGGCCGGCGTCGACCCGGCCTGCATGGGTCTGGGCCCGATACCGGCGACGCGCAAGGCTTTGGATCGCGCCTCGCTCACGGTGCAGGACCTGGATCTGATCGAGCTCAACGAGGCCTTTGCCGCCCAGGCACTGGCCTGCACCCGCGAGCTCGGGCTCGACCTCGAGCGGGTGAACGTCAACGGCGGGGCGATCGCCCTTGGCCACCCGCTGGGGGCCAGCGGCGCGCGCATACTGACCACGCTCGTCCACGAGATGAGAAAGCGCGGCTGCCGCTACGGTCTGGCCACCATGTGCATCGGCGTCGGGCAGGGAATAGCGACCATAGTCGAGGCGTCATGAGGCGGCCTGCGGCCGGGGCAGCGGGCCGGGCAGGACGGGCCCCTATAATTGAGGTACCGGTGTTCGAGACTTCGCGCCTGCGGTCGAGGAGATCCAGGCAAGGTTGAGCGAGCTTATGCCCACGCAGACAGCGCCCTTCACGTTTTTGCAGGTCTCGGACGTGCACCTCGATTCGAAACTGGGCTCCGGGCGCCTGGCTCTGCCGGTGTCGAAGCGCCTGGAGCGCAACCGGGAGATCCTCGAGGCGCTCTTGAAGCTTCTCGTCATGGCCGGCGAAAAGAAGGTGGACGCCGTCTTGATCCCCGGCGATCTGTGGGATTCCGAGGGGGTGAGCGGCCAGACTGTGAACCGGCTTCTGGAGGCCCTTGCCGAACTCGGTGAGACGCCGGTGGTGATCGCCCCCGGCAATCACGACTACCTGTCGGCGGCCTCGCCCTACAGTGGCGAGCTGCTGGCTGCCCGGGGCATGAGGCCGTGGCCGGACAACGTGCACATCTTCACCGGGCCGGAGTTCTCGCTGTACAGGCACCCGCGCCGCCCGGATGTCTGCATTACCGGGCGGGCGTTCACGGCCAACGTGCCGGTGAGCGAGCGGCTGCTTGCCGGCGCGGTGCCCCGCGATCCGGACTGCCCGGTAAACATCCTCCTCTTTCACGGCTCGCTCGACGGCTACCGGGGCGGCGACAGCGGCCTGCCGGGCAAGGTGACGGCGCCGTTTTCCGCCGCCGAGCTGGCCCGGCTCGGGTTCGACTACGCGGCGGTCGGACACTACCACGACTGCACCGAGATCCGCTCCGATGAAGGCGAGCTGCTGGGAGCTTATTCCGGCTGCCTGGTCGGCAGGACGATCAACGAGACCGGGCCGCGGGTGGCCATTCTGGGCACCATCGACGCCGGCGGGCAGCGGGCGGGGCGGTGCTCGCTGGAGAAGATTGAGGTCGACCGGCGGCGGGTGATTGATGTTTCCTGCGACATTACCGGCTTAACCTCCGCCCAGGTGATGGAGGCGGTCAGCGACCTTCTCAAGACCGCGGGCGCCAGACAGCTTCTGGATATTGTCCACCTGCGCCTTGAAGGGCGCCATCCGGCCGGCGGCGAGCCGACCTATGTCGGCGAGCAGCTGAAGGACGCTTACTATCACCTGGCAGTCGATGACAGGACGCGGCCGGATTACCTGACCGAGCGGTACGACCGCCGCACCACCGAGGGCAAGTTCATCCAGGCGATGCTGGACTTGAAGAAGGAGGCGGCCGAGCAGGGGGGCAGCCTGAGCGCGCCGGGCTATGATTGTGCCCTGACACCGGAGCTCATTGAGGACGCTTTGTACTACGGTCTCGATGCGCTCAAGCAGAAGAAGGTGACGGTGCGCTATGTGGATTGAGCGTGTCGAGATCGAAGGTTTTGGCAACCTCTCGCGGACGAAGGTGGAGTTTGCCGAAGGCAAGCTCAACTTGATAGTCGAGCCCAACGAGTACGGCAAGTCGACGATCGCCGAGGCGATCTGGGCGGTGCTCTTCGATTTCCCGGGAACGAGAACGACCGCCGAGAAGCTGAGCGACCGCGAGGCCAGGCAGCCGGCGGCCGGGGCCGCTTACAAGGCCTGCGTGGATGTAGCCGGCGACGGGCTGGCGCTCAGGGTCGTGCGCGACTTCTCGGCCAGAACGGTGGCCGTCTTCGATCGAGCCAGGGCCGATCTCGAGGTGACCAGCCGCTTCCTGAGCGGCCCGGCCGACGACGACGTCGGCCCGTCCCTCACCGGCATGAGCCGGGATCTCTTCCGCAACACCTGCTATGTCGAGCAGCGCGAGCTGGACAAGAACGCCCTGAAAGCGGGCAGTGAGGCGTCCTCCCTCCTGCAGGCGCTGGCCGATTCCTCCGGCAGCGCCACCACGTCCGCCACCGCCGTCTCCATCCTCGAGGATGCGCTCAAGGCCTTCCCTTACCAGGGCATAAGAATGAAGTCCGACAAGCTCCTCCGCCAGCTCGAGGAGGACCGGCGGACGCTCGTGAACAAGCTGCGGGCGCTGGAGGCGGAGCACGAGGCGGCCACCAGCCAGCTTGCGCAGCTCGACACGCTGGACGAGAAGCTGAGCGCCCTCGGGCGGCAGGCGAAGGCGGCGGAATATTTCCGGCTGCTCATGGAGGCCGCCGAGCTCGACGCCCGCATGCTGAAGGCGCAGGAGCGGCTGCTGCGGGTGAACGACCTCAAAAAGGATCTGGCCGCCTTGAGCCGGTTTCGCGATTTTCCGGTGGAGCGCCTCAAGCCGGTCGAAGAGCTGTGGACGAGGCGCCAGTCGCGCCTGGACGATCACAAACGCACGGCTCTGGAGCTTGCGCTCAAGGAGAAGCAGCTTCAGGCAAGGTCGCTCGAGGTGCGGGAGCGCTGGGAGAACGTGAGCCAGTTCCAGGTAGACGACGCGCAGACGCTTTCCAGCCTGGCCCGCACCTTGAGCGAGGCGAAAGCCGAGCTGTCCGATCTCACCGCCAGGCGGGACGAGGAGACGGCGCGGGTGAAGGCGGCCGGCGTGGAGTTGGACAACCTAGCCGACGTCCGCAAGGCGCTCCTCAATCTGGACTCGCGGGATCTCGACACGGCCAGCGCCTATCAGGCCATGATGACCTCGGCGCGCGGGCAGATCAAGGACTGCGAGGGGGTGGTCTGGCGCGCGCGCCAGATCATTCCCGAGATCGAGGAGCAGCGCAAGGCCAAGCTCGCCTCCTGCCGGAACAATTTCCTGCTGCTGGCCGTGCTCTTTGTGGCGATGGCGGCGATCGTGGCGGCGGTGATGCTGGGGCTCCACGAGCGCTGGACGGATCCCGTTGCGCTCGTCGGCATCCTTATCATGGGCGGGCTGGCAGGGGCCTTCGCGGTCAACTGCACGCTCCTGGGCCAGGCCAGGCTCTACCGCCAGAAGGACGCGGACACCGCGCGGGAGGACGAGCAAAAGAACAGCGCCCTGGCCACCGACCTGCACAACAAGGTTCTGGGACTGGAGATTCGCCTGGACGACCTGGCGCGCAAGGCTGGTGTCGCCAATGGTGCCGAGCTGGTCAAGCACATACAGGCCTATGCGACGGCCGCCGCCCAGCTCAAGGATCTCGATCTCCTGGAGCAGATGGTGACCACCCGGAGCTCGCACATCCTCAAGCTCGAAGGGCAGATGGAGCCGTATCTGATAAGGGCCGGCCGCAGGGTGGACAAGGTGGAGCCCGAGGCCGCCTTCAAGCTGGCCGAGGAGATCAATCGTTATCACGAGGAGGCAAGGGCGGTAGAGGCCTCCTCCAGCTCGCTGGAGCACCAGCAATCGGAGCTCAAGTTCCTCTCCGATGAGCTGCGCGACATCGACTCGCAGCTAAAGGAGCACTTCACGCATGCGGGCGTCGAGCACCCGGAGGATCCGCAAAACGGGTACGAGGAGTTCGTCTCCCTGTCGAAAGGATACCGGCAGTGGGAGGCGCTGCACAACGAGCTCGGGCGCCTGGAAGCCGACACCACCTCCGATCTGCCGGTCGCCGAACTGCCCGAGCTTATTCAGCGCATGCAGGCGCAGCGGGACAGCTTATGGGGGAGGATCGAGCAGATGGCGGCCGCCAACCCCGATCTGGCCAGACTCTCGCCCGCCGACATGACCGGCTCGCATCAGGCCCAGCCGGGTGGGGCGGCGGATATGGAGGACGAGGTCGAGAACCTGCGCAAGCAGCGCGAGGATTTGATGGTGCAGCTGCGCGCGGCCACCAGGAGCTACGACGACGACTACCTGCGGATGGTCGAGGAGCTCGAGGAGCTGGATCGCGACATCGCCCGCATCGGTCGGGCAAAGACAGCCATCGAGCTGGCCCGTGACACCTTCACGAAGCTGTCCGAGGAGATCCACGGTCACTGGTCGAGCCGGCTTAACGAGATATCGCGGGAGATGCTGGCGGCAATCAAGACCGGCTTCGAGAGCCTGCACTTCGACCCGGACCTGCGCCTGACGGCCAGGCGAGCGGGGCAGGTGGAGCCGCTGCAGACGGCCAACATCAACAGCCAGTCCTCGGTCGGCACCAGGGAGCAGATTCACCTCCTGGCCCGCCTTGCCGTCTGCCGCTACCTCTCGGAGAAGACGTCGCTGCCCATCATCCTCGACGAGCCGTTCAGCGAGTCGGACGACGAGCGCTTCTTCTCCTTCATGCGCTTTCTGCTTGCCACGGTGGTCGGCAAGCAGCAGGTGATCATCTTCACCTGCCACCAGAGCCGCCACCGCTGGCTCGCCGGCGAGCTGGAGGAGGAGGAAAGGGCGCTCATCAACCAGTGCAGGCTGGAGCCGCTGGCCGTTTTGTCGGATGCCGGGCGGCGCGGGGCGCAGTAACGCGCCTCAACCGGAAGGCGCGGCGGGCTCCGGCGCCGGTTGGGCCTTTGGCTTTCCCGGCGGCGGCTGCCGCTCCATCTCCTGAATCTCCTGGAGCTGGCGGCGCAGGCGGTTTATGGCCATGTTGTACGCCGGCTTGGACAGCGACAGGCGCACGCCGCTGTAAAGCCGAAAGTCGAAGCCGCTCTGTCCGGGCAGGTTGAAGGAGTCCCAGTTCCAGATGGGCTCGGCCCGGATGAAGCCGACGGCGCCGGGCAGGCCCCTGGAGAGCGGGCGGAAGATCTCGAAATCAGCCACCATGGTGTTGGCGCTCTGGGCCGGGACGGCGTTTTTGCGGCGGAAGCTGTTCACCAGCGTGTCGCTTATGACGAAGGTCCAGTTGCCGCGCCGCAGGACAAATCCCAGCGTGTAATAGGGGTCGATCTCCCGGCCGGGACCCTGAAACGGCTCGCGGCCGCGCAGCTGCAGCAGGGTGGCCCCGAACATGAAAAAGCCGGGCGCCAGCACCCTGGTGACGTTTATGGCCGGGATCAGATCGGCCTGCCGGATGTGGCTGGCCTGCCAGAGCTCTCGCGCTTGAAAGTCGAGCTGCAGGTTGGTCTTGCCGGTGACGTCAAAATCATGACGGACCCCCGTGGACAGCGACTGGGTGGTGGGCGGGTCGAGGGCGGCTGCGTGTCTGGCGAAAAGATCCTTGATCACGAAATAATTGCAGTAAGCGGTCAGGTGATCGGTGAAATTCCAGCCCGCGGTCACGTTGGGCAGGATGCGATAGACGTAGTCGGCGTGCTTCTTGTGGCTGGTCTGGAAGACGTTGGTCTCCAGGCGCTGATCGGACTCGGTCGCCGAGGAAAACCACAACCGGCTCGGCAGGCGGCTGAAAATCTTGAAGCGCAGATAGGGGCTGAAAATGCCGCTTTCCCTGACGATATTGAACGGTGATACGTCCGTGGGGATGGCGCTGCCGGGATAGCCGGCCGCCGGCGGCGGCTGCTGGGCCAGGCCGCTGTCGCCGCCGGGGCGGAAGGCGATCACCGCCGGTGGCGTCGTCGGGGCGGCAGGCGGGCTCTGAGCCCGGCTGGCGGCGCCGCCGGCGGCAATCACCGCCGCCGCCAGGATTGCCGCCCCGGATCTCAGTGCCTTGCCAGCCCGGTTGCCAGTCGCGCTTACCGCCATTTTTCAGCCCCGCTCGCCTCAGTGCCGTCCAGCGGTCAGGAACTCGCCACTGCCGGCGGTGACATCGGCGAGAATGGCCGAGTCCTTCAACAGGTGCCCGAGCGCCTTTCGATCGCTCTGCGCGCTGGATTTGAGCAGCGCCTGCAGCGGGCCGACCGCCATCATGGCCGAGGGTATGGAGAACTCGGCGACGAAGGCTTTGACCCCGCCCGGGAGAGAAGTCTCTTGCGGATTGCGGTACGCGATCCGGCGCGCCGGATTGACGGAGGCGAACTCACTGGCCGCGCCCCTGGCCACGACCAGCTGTCTGCCGGGCAGAAGCGGCAGCGACCTGCCCCCCGAAGTCACCCTGATTCCGCCCCGGGTCCCGTGGTGAAGATCGTAGACCGCCAGCCGGTTGCCCGCCTGCAGGACAAAGACGATCGATCCGGCCGTGAGCTTGATGGTCGCCTCCGGGGCGGTGATGACCATGTCCTTGTCCGGGACGAAAAGGACGTTGCCCCTCTCCAGCCTGAGCACCTTTTCGGCCTCGTCCCAGCGCACGGCCAGGGTGGCCGGCTGCCGGCCGGGATTCCAGATGCCGGCAGCCATCCTCTGACCGTCCAGGGAGACATTCCTGGCCGTCAGGTTCTGCACGTCGGCGGCGGTGCGCACAAGCGCCCCCCAGATTGTCGTCAGCTGCTCGCGCCCGCCGGTGGCCCCGCTTTCGTCCTCGCCCACATCGGGTATCTCCGAGGGATCATCGCTGCCCGGCGCCCCGTGGGTGGTGTCGGTGGCGATCCTGGTCCCGGTCTGCGAGCTGGCCAGCCCGCCGGACACGCCGGACCCGGCTCTGCCGGCGCTTCCATCGAGGGGCGGCGGCCCCGGCTGGTCTTCATGAATGACCCGCGGCACCTCCGGGGCGAAGCGGGCGTTGAGGAATATCCGGTTGCCGTTGGTCCCGGTCTTCCCGGAGACGTCTATGACGTCATTCAGGGACTTTCCGCCGGGCACGTTGACCACGATGCTGTTGGACGAGCTCGACTGGAAAAAGACCGTGCCCCCGTTGACGAGCCCGTTGGCCAGGATTGTCCCGTTTATATAATTGTGGGCAATCTGCCCTTGCCTGTCGGCGGCGGTGTTGATAAACAGGGTGTGGCCTGACTTGGTTTCGATGGTTGCCGCCCCGAATATGCCAATCGGCGAGCGAATGGCGCTGCCGCCCGCGCTGGAGACGTCGATTACCGGGGTGCCGCCGCTCTTGTTGAGCGGCGGCGGCACCGGGCTCGTGATCCGCAGGTTGTCGGCGACGACAAAGACGCTCCCCCCCAGGCCGGTGCCGGGCGCCGCCGCCGTCAGGCTCGTGGCCTGCAGGTCGCCGGAGCTGAGGAGGCTGATTGCGCCGGCGTTTGAGTTGCCGCCGGCATTGGCCGAGAGCGCCCCTGTGGTTATGGTGCCCGCGGTGGCCAGCCAGGGCAGGAAAGAGCTCTGACCGGCGGACCCTGCGGTCACCACCACGGGCGAATGGCTGAGCTTTATTGTCGTGCTGTAAACCTGAATCTGCCCGCCGGCCCCGCCGCCGCTGGCGTCGATGTCGCCGGTGGTGATCTGCCCCCCGTGCCCGGCGCCCATGATAAGGACGCTGCCCCCGGCCCCCGTGCCGCTGCCGGTGCTGGTTATCGGCACGGAGGCGGGCACGCTCACCGAGTTGGGCGCCAAAAGGGTGATCGCCCCGCCGCCGCCGGAGCTGCCGCTGCCGGAAGCGGTCAGCTCGCTGATATTGGTGAGGTCGATCGTGCCCTGGGTTTTGAAGCCGTGTATGTGGATTGTTTGCGTGCCGGCCGGCGGCGGCGGCAGGACGGCGGTCGGGCAGAGCGTGCAGCTGGTGATGTCGACGCCGGCGGCCAGGAGGATTGAGCCGCCGGCGCCGCTGGCCTGGCTGGTGTTGATGCTGGCGCCGCCGCCGTCCACCGTGATGTCCCCTTCGGCGAGCACCGCCAGCGGTGCGCCACCGGTGGTGATTGCCCCCTTCAGGACGACGGACCCGCTGTCGTTGTAGAAGACCGGGTCGCCGGAAAGTTTCATGCTGCCCAGGGAAAGTGTGCCGGCGGCCACGCTGGTGGTCGCCGCGCCGGCGCTTACATTCACGTCGCCGCTGATGCTGTTCACGCTGATAACGGCGTCGCCCCTGCCGGCGCTGACATTGAGCTGCTTGCTCAGCAGGTCGCCGCCGGTTACGGTCACGCCGGCTTGTCCGGTGGAAGACGGATCGCCGAAACTGATCGCGCCGTTCAGCGCTTTGAGCGTGCCGCCGCTGTTGTCGATTGCCAGGCTCCCGGCCGTCTGGGAGACGATATTGATATTGCCGGCGGTGGCGGCTATCAGCCCGCTGTTGATTATGCCGCCCGATCCGACCAGGAGCCGGACGTCGCCTGCCGCCTGCATGACCGGCGCCGGCGCCGCCATCCCCGGCGGCAGCCCGTTGACGATTGAACCGCCCGCCTTAAGGGACAATCCGCTCGCGCTGGAGATTGTGCCGGCATTAACTATGTCGTGCCGGGCGCTGAGCGACAGGGCTAGATTGGGGATGACGCCGGCCAGGCCTGGTCCGGCTGGGGCGATGGTGGAGATGAGGGCGCCGGGCTGGTTGAAAATGTTGGCCGCGCTGAGGCTCGCGGTCGTCACTGCGGCGGCCGTGGAGATCGCGTAGAAGTTCCCGTAGTTGGTGAAGTTCCCGGACAGGTTGAGCGGCCCGGTCTTCGCCACGTTGTCGATCACGGTCACCGAGCGGGGCACGACCAGGCTGTAGAGCGACCCGGACAGCTGCGGGCTCAGGTACATGGTGCCGCCCACCGCCCGCCCCCGGGCGTCGAGCAGGAGGGACTGGTGCCCGGTGTGCAGCACCTGAGAAAGCGCCACCCGCTCGGCCGGCGTCACCGAATCAGAGGCTCTGACGGCAACCTGGTGGCCGCCCAGGACGAGTACGGCGGACTGAAAGCCGGGCAGGCTGCTGAGGGCCACCGACGGCTGGCTGGAGCCCAGGTTCAGGCTGACGCCGGCGCTGCCGGCTGCCGTGCTGCCCTGAATCCTGGCAACGAGCGCCCGGACCCCCTCCAGATGATGGCCGGCTGCCCCGGATGGCGCCGGCGCCGTGACCAGATGGCGGGCCGGCGGCGCCGCGAGAGCATGGCGGGCGAGGGTGGCCGCCGGATGTCCGTGCCAGGCAGCGGCCGGGCCGGCAGCGCCGGCGGCCCGCGCCCCGGCAAAAAGCAGAAGCGCAAGCACCGGCGGGCATGCGGTGCTCAACCACTGCCTCACGTCGCGCATAAGGACGACTCCCCCGCCAGCGTCATGCCCTGATTTTTGCATGTCCGCTGCCATTTGGGGAGCCTCCGGGCGCGGGGTCGGGCAGGATTTTTATGCATTCTTGACGCCCGCTCGTGGTATATGAGACAGAGGGTCAAAAGGCAGCGTGAGGGGAGATGGGGCGGCATAAGACGAGCGGTACGTGGCTTCAACGCACCTGGTCATTGCTGCTTGCCCTGGCGGCCGGCTGCCCGTCGTCGCCGGCAGCGGGCACCGCCGTTACGGCAAGCGCAGACCACAGGGTCGATGTGCGGGCAAGCCGGCCGGACACAAGCAGATTCGTTCCGGTCTCCCCATCCAGGGTGCGGCACCCGGAAGATGTGCAGCGGTCCAGGGCAGCTCATGGACATGCTCGCCTGAGTAACATTGTCAACCGCCTCGGTGTTTACCGCTCGGCCGCGCGAGAAGCGCTTTCCCTCCACAGCTTCGGGGCCGTCAACATCTCCGGCAAAGGTGGAGACGGCAAAGAGGAAGATCACATGCTGATTACTGAAGAGAGCGTGCGGGACGACTCCGCGCGCGGTCAGCTTGCCGGCGACGTCGCCGGGCAGAATGCGGCTTCCGATGCGGCTCGCGATGGTCTTTCCGGTGAGGGCACTTCCGGCGGTGGCATCTCGCGCGGCCATCCGGCGCCCGGCGAACAGTCGGGCGGTAGCCGCTCCAGCCGGGATGTTGTGCCGGTCACGCACCGCGGGGAGTTGTCCTTATCTCGGCGCGGAGGAGATGACCGTGGAAGGGAGCGCGATCGAACCGGCACGCGCGGACGATTGCACTCGAGACACCGCACGCACGCCAGGGTCACCATAGAGGGCTCCGGCAACCAGGGAATCGGCGACGGATCGAACGTGAGCTTGAGCGGGGAAGCCTCACCCGATGAGCTCAACACCGGCGCGCGCACGTTCGTGCTCCATCAGGGAACGGCATTCAGCGCTCACCCGAAGCCGGTGCGCTTACTGACGGATCGCGGCGAAATCCGCATCGCCGGAGGGGCGGCTGTTTATGTGGTCGCCCATGGCCGGTCGGTGGCCGTCTACAACATCGCCGATCGCAGGTCGGGAGACGTCACGGTGAAGACGCGCGGACAGAAGACCGTGACCCTCAACACCGGCGAGCAGCTTGTTCTTTCCGGTAAGGAGAGCAGCAGCTTCGATAAGGCCAATCCGGCTCCGGAGATTCACGCCGGCAAGACGAAGGAGCTGGGAGCCGACGCGGAGACGAGAATATTCAACGCCGAGTTTTCGCCGACCGCAGCGCTGGACCACTCGCAGCGCTTTCCGGATCTGGTGAACTCAAAAAGCAAAGCGGATCAGGCGCTGGTAAGCCACATCTTCAAGACCGCCGCCATCGTGCTGACGCTCAGGCAGTCCAGCCAGTGACGACGGCTCCGGCAAGGCGCCGTGCACGGTGAGATAAGAGTACGCGACCGTGAGCGGGGGCTCACTTGAGGTTTGCCGGCTTGTATGAAGGCAGCCCCGGCCGCCTGAGTTCACCCCGGCGGACGACACCGGCTCGCCCCGGCTGCCTGAGTACCGCTTTCTCAACTGCTGTATGGCCTGGTTCAGGGGCGGTTTGGCTGCCTGCAGCCTCACGCCGTAGTAGAACCGGAAATCCATGCCGGCAAGCCCCGGGGTGGCGTGGGAGTGAAAGTTGTAGACCGGCTCGGCGCGAAACACGGCAACCAGGCCGGGCATCCTCGATATGAGTGGCCGATCGATCTCGAAATCGCAGACGACCATGTAGTTGTTTTGCGGAATGATCGCCTGGGAGTGGAAGGGCTGCCTGAAGTTCTGGTTGAGGGTGCTGCTGGCCAGAAATGTCCAGCCGCCCCGCTGATAAGCGCATCCCCAGGTGTAGAACGGATCGAGCTCGCGCATGTAGCTGGCGACGAAGTGGGCGAAGCGCACCTGCAGAAGGGCGTTTGCATATACGGAAAAATTGTTCGTCACGTTGTATTGCCAGGTCAAGGACGGCAGATAATCAAGCACCGGCACCTGCTGCGATTGCCACAGCTCGCGGGCCATGGCTTGCACCTGCAGGCTGTTGTTGCGCGGAAGGTTTATCGTTTGCTGGACCCCGGCACCCAGCGCCCCGGTTGTGCTGCTCAGCGTGTAGTTGCGCAAGAGCGTATCGCGAATCAAAAAGGAGTTGACAAAAAGCTGCGTGGTTGGCGTCGCAGCCCAACCGATTGTTCCCACCGGCGTGATGCGGTGCACGTTGTCAAAGCTCGACACCTGGGAAAGATCGGTGAGCAGCTGAAGCTGGTCCTGGGTCGAAAGGGTGTTGAAGCTGGTGCCCGGCGGCAGGCTCTCGTGCAGCAGCGTTCGCTTGAGCGGGAACTGGTAGGGGTTGGTCTCGATGCGAAAGGTGTTTTCGACCGAGCCGTTGAAAAAGAGCGAGGAGGGCAGACGCTGCCACAGCCGCAACTGAAGCGTATTGGTGAAGGGCGCCCTGTTCTGCTTCCCGGGCAGCGGCTCGACATCGGTAGGCAGGATGGTCGTGCCGACCTGGGCCCTGACCTGGAAAGCGCCGGGCACCGCCAGAGCAAAAGCGGAGATTGCCGCGGCAAGCGACCACCGGCGCCACCGTCTCTTGACCGACCTGCCCGTGCCAGGAAGCATATGGGATGATGATAACAGCAAGCGATGCCGCCGGGAATCTTTATTTGGCGGGGCGCAGGCGCCTGCGCGCCAGGCGCCGCCTCCCTTTCCGCCTCCGGTCGGCAAGCTGGAGCTCCGGCAGGGCAAAGCCGGTCAATTCGGACAAACGTTCCATGATCATCCAGGTGGTGTCATTGATATCGCTCTGGGGCTGCAAGACAGGCCCGATGCGCACTTCGGCCCTGCCCCATGGTTTGTCCGTCCCGACAATCCCTACCGGCAGGATGGGGACATCGGCGAGACCGGCAATGTAGGCCGGACCGAGGTGAGGCCGGCGCAAGGAGCCCGGCGTGCGGTTGCGGGTGCCTTCGATGAAGACGCTCAGCGCCCAGCCGCTTTTGAGCACCGCTTTGGCCTCCTTGAACGTGCCGAGCCCAGGGTGCGCCCGATTAAGCGAGATGGCGCCGGCAAACTTGATGAAGGCTCTCAAGCCGGGGACGCGAAAGAGCTCCTCCTTGGCCAGGAACGCCACGGGGCGGTCCAAAGCGGCCTGGATAAGCGGCGGGTCGAGCTCGGAGAGATGGTTGCTGACCACGAGCAGCGGTCCTTGCCGGGGCACATTTTCGCGCCCTGTGATTCGCACCCGCTTGTATACAAGAAAAAAAGGTCGGATGAGAGCCCTGCTTACCAGCATGTGCAGGAAGCCGCGAAACGGGGTGAAGGCGTTGGGGTCGAACTCAGCCATGGCGCCGCCCGCGGATTAGCCGAGCCGGCCGGAGCCGAAGCCAGACCGGCCCGGCCGTGCTGCCCGGCAGGCGGCGCGCGGCTGGAGCCAGGCGGTTACTGCGGCTTGGAACCGATAGGCCGCGGCAGGGCGATTCTGACGATTGAGTTGTCCTCTTGCTGGCTGACATACAGGTTCCCCTCGCGGTCGAGGGTCAGGTAATAGGGTTTGCGGAAGCCGGTGGCGATGATGGTGGCCACGCCGGCCGGCGAGACGCGGGCCACGTTACCCCCATTGTAATTCGCCACGTAGATGTTGCCGGAGTCGTCCACGGTCAGGCCGATCGGGCCCTTGAGGTTGGCGCCGCTGCTGAACTGGGCTCTGGTGCCGTCCGGGCCGATGCGATCAATGGTGTTGCTCAGATAATTGGCCACGTAAAGATTGCCCTGCTTATCGAACGCCAGGCCGGCAGGGGCGTTGAAGCCGGTGGCAATCACGCGCAGGGTGGCGTTGGCGAGTACCGGCACCGGATTCGGTGCCGAGGGCGCCGCCGGCGGTGCCTGTGCGGCCACCTGCTGGGCCGGCTGCTGTGGGGCGTAGGCTTGCCCGGCCGGCTGGCCGGCGCCTGCCGGCCGAGCGTCGGTGCTGCCCGCGTGGCCGGCGCCGGCATAAGCCTGACCGCCCTGGCCCGGGCTGCCGTAACCGGTGGCGGGCTGCTGGGCGGCCGGGGTGCTGTAGCCTGCCGCCGGGGGCTGGGCGGCGGGCGCGGGCTGGTAGGCGGTCGCGGCCTGTGGCTGGCTGGCTGGCGGCTGGCTGGACTGCGGGGCTTGAGCAGCCTGAGCGGCGGCCTGCGGGTTGTTCATCTGGGCAAGCCGGCTCTGGGCTTCCGGGAAGTGGGGGTTGTTGGGGGCGATGGCCAGGAAGTGTTGCCGGGCGTCGCTCACCTGCCCGCTCTCCTGGTAGATGAGCCCCAGCTGGAAATGGGCGTCGGGATCGGTCGGCTTGATGCGCAAGACCTCGAGAAAACGGGGGATCGCCTCCCGGAAACGCCTCTGGGACTGGTAGATCACGCCCAGGTTGTACTGGGCATCGGCCAGGTTGGGATCGATGTCCGTGGCCCGCTTGAAAAAGATAATCGCTGACTCCGGGCTGCCCTGCTTGAAGGCCGTCAACCCCAGGTTGTAAAGGCTCACCGCCTGCGGATTGGGGGTCTGGGCCAGCGCCGGCAGCGCCATGACCGCAGACAGCAGGTGGACGAGAAACCAGGACTTTCGAAAGAGCCTTTTCATTCGGACAATCTCCTGACAAGACGGCGCCGGCCTGGCTTTCAAACGCAGACCGTCAGCCAGGACGAGTACCTGCCATCAATTGTTTCTTGTCTTTTGCGAGAACGCCACTATCATTTGGGTATATAAGAGATCGTTAACCAGAATCAAAATCGCGCCTTTTTCGTCCACCCAACTAATCGCCTGAAAGGAATCTCATGCGCACAGTCGGACACATCATAACCTCGGCCGGCGTGAGCCTGGCTACCTATCATCGTTACCGGTCGCCGGGGGCGGCAGTGGCCAGCTTCCTGGCCGGCTGGCTGATTGATCTTGATCACATCGTGGATTACGTCCGGGCGCATGGGTGGCGCTTGAGCTGGTTTCACTTCAACGAGGCCAACCATGAGAAGTACAGCGGCAAGCTCTACCTGCCGCTGCACTCCTACGAGCTTCTCGCCCTCTTCTTCTTCCTCTTCCGCGGCCCGACCAGGCAGCCGTTCCGGGTCGGCATCACCCTGTCCATCCTCACCCACCTGCTCCTGGATCAGCGTTGCAATCCGGACAGGAAGGCGACCACCTATTTCCTGGCGCACCGCATCCGCAAGCGCTTCGACGCCACCGAGATCCTCAACCACCGCATCCACCCGCAGCAGTAGGGGCGGGGCATGCCCCGCCCGCAGCGAACCCATGCCCCGCCCGTAGCGAAGACACGCTCCGGTGGGCGCGGCCGTGCGAGGCCGGCCGCTGCGCATGACAGCACAGGACGGCCATGCCGCCAGCGGCCGCACGGATTGAGGCGGGAGTCGAATCAGAGTTGTCCAGGGACCGCCCGCGCTCGAGCCGCCGGGCCCGGAGCGTGACCGGACCCGAGGCTTTGCGGGCTTAACCGGGCACGCTGAAGCTGCCCTCGCCGATCGGCGGATAGATGTCCTCGACCTCCTCCTCCTCCTCGGGCGCCAGCTGGTGCCCCTGGAAGCCGGTGCCGGCCGGGATCAGGCGGCCGATAATGACGTTCTCCTTGAGACCGCGCAGCCAGTCCTTCTTGCCCTCCACGGCCGCTTCCGTGAGGATTCTCGTCGTCTCCTGGAAGGAGGCGGCCGAGATGAAGCTTTCGGTGTTCAGGCTGGCCTTGGTGATGCCCAGGAGAACCGGGGTGTAGGTCGCCTCGCGCGTGCCGCTGGCCCGGGACTTCTCGTTTTCCTGATCGATGTTGAACCGCTCGAGAAGCTCGCCGGGCAAGAGGATCGTGTCGCCGGGCTCGTCGATCCGCACTTTGCGGGTCATCTGGCGGACGATCACCTCGATGTGCTTGTCGGCGATGTCCACGCCCTGCGAGCGGTACACGGACTGCACCTCGTCGACCAGGTACTTCTGCGCCGCCTCGATGCCCAAGAGGCGCACGATGTCGTGCGGGTTGGGCGGTCCGTCGGTAAGCGCCTTGCCGACCGTGATCTCCTCGCCGTCCTCGACCAGGATGTTGAGCCCGGCCGGGATGATTATCTCCTCCTCGGCGCCCTCGCCGTAGACTATGAACAGGCGGTGCACGTCGTCTTCCACGGTCACCCTGGCGCGCCCCGGCTTCTCGGAGAGGATGGCCGACTCCTTCGGCTTTCTGGCTTCCAGCAGCTCTTCGACGCGGGGCAGACCCTGGACGATGTCGCCTGTCTTCTGGCGCTCGAAAACCAGCGTCGCCAGAAGATCACCGCGTTGCACCAGGGCGCCGTCGTCGCACTGCAGCTGCGTGTTGCCCGAGATTAGATAGGGGCGGCCGCGCCGCACGGTGACATCGGAGCCGGAGACGTCCACGACCTGCCCGGAGTGCTGGGCCTGCGTCGACTTCGAGATGAGGTCGCCGGTCTTCACCAGCTCGCCCGCCTTGACGGTCACCGCCCCCTTGCACTTCTGGAAGATCTGCTGCTCTTCGGTGATCAAAAGCAGCCGGCGCTCGTCTGACTTGGAAAGCTGCACCTTGGCGGCGCTCTTGGTCAGCACCTGCGTGGTGGCGATCGGCGCTCCCGGCGCCACCACCTGCCTGTCCTCGACGGCCAGCAGGGTGACGTTGAACTCGCTGTCGCGGCGCAAAAGGATGTTCTCGAGAACGACAATCCGCGCCTCGTCGTCGATCTCCACCGTCCCCTTCAGCCCGGCCAGCTGCCCCTGCATCTGCAGGACCAGGCTGGTGCGGGTGAGCTGCGCGCCCTGGAGGTTGCGCACCTTCTCCCGGTCGCGGAAAAGCAGCTGCGTGACCGGACGCAGGCTGATCTTCTCGTCGGTGGCCTTGTGCTTGAACTTGGTCTCGCGGGGCTCCACCCAGAACTCGTCGATCGGGCGCACCAGCACCTGGGTGCTGCCGTCCTCGCGTTCGACGATGTTGACCATCTTGCGGTCCTTGATCGTGTAGCCGTCCATGATCTCGGTGCCGGCTTCGACCACCTCGCCTTCGCGCACCTTCAGATCCGAAGGATCGCCGACGGAGACCAGCTCGCCGGGGCGGATGATCACCTCGTGGATGATGTCGTTGTCGGCGACGATCTCCACTACCCCGTCCATGTGGGCGAAGACGTCCTTCACCACTTCCTGCCCGGCGGCCACGAACTCGCCGGACTCGCACATCTTAAGGCTTATGTCCTTGGAGATGAAGTGAACCTCCTCGGGCACGAAGAGCACGCGACCCGGCTTGGTGACCACCCGGCGATCGTCTATTTCCACGCCGTCGTAGATGATCTCACCGCCGGTGGTGACGGTGTTGGTGCCGTCGTCAATCAGCTCGCAGATGATCTTGCCGTTCTCCACGGTCTCGTCGTGGACGACCTTCAGCTGCCACTGCTCCTTGCTCTTGGCCACCTTCCAGGCGTAGCCCTGCTTGGCGCCCTCCAGCTTGGCGTTGGCGGCGCCGACCGAGGCGATGACCACGTTTATCTCTTTGCCCTGCACGAGGCGGGTGGCCGTGGCTTTCTTGCCCACCTTGACGGTCTCGGTGACAATCTCGGGACCGAAGCGGACTTCGCCGCCGTGCTCGCTGTTGATCGTGATCTCGGCTAGAACGTCGTTGGCGTGAACGTCCTGCCCGTCCTTGACCACCACATGGGCGCCGGACGGCAGGTTGTAGACGTCGCCTTCCAGAACCCAGATGATGCCGGCGCGGTTGGCCGTGCGGGAGATGTTGCCCTGGCGGTCTCGCTTCTCATCGGCCTGGAAGCCCTGGAACATGACCCGGCCGGAGATGTCGGCGGTGATGTCCTTGGTGGCGCGTTCGGTCAGGTTCTTCTTGGCGCCCGGCGGGTCGAACTCGCAGAGCACCTGCCCGGCCGTGACCTCGGCGCCGTTTGCCACCAGGAGCAGCGTGCCCGGCGGCAGGTTGATCGTCTCCTCCTTGGAGCCCCTGGTGAGCTTGATCTTGCCCTCGCGGGTGGTCTGCTCGACCACGTCACCGTAAGCGGTGCGCACCTGGCGGGTGGCGATCTTGAAGGACACCGTGCCGGCAAATGGCGCCTTCACCTGCGCGCGCCCGCCGCCGCCGGCCACCGCGCCGCCGGTGTGGAAGGTTCTCATGGTCAGCTGCGTCCCCGGCTCGCCGATCGACTGGGCGGCGATGATTCCTATCGCCTCGCCGACGTCCACCAGGCGGTTGTTGGTGAGCGACCAGCCGTAGCAGAGCTGGCAGACCCCGTACTGGCTCTCGCACTGCAGCGGCGAGCGCACCCGCACCTGCTTGACGCCGGAAGCGCCGATCTTCTTGGACAGGGCGCGGCTCACCACCTCGTCCTTGCGGGCGACCACCTCGCCGCTTGCCGTGTCGATTACGTCCTCGGCCAGTGTTCGTCCGAAGATCCGCTCCTGGAGCTGGACTATCACCTTGTCGCCTTCGGTGATCGGTTGCATGATGATACCGCGGCTGGTGTGGCAGTCCAGATCGCGCACGATCACGTCCTGGGCCACGTCGACCAGGCGGCGGGTCAGATAGCCGGAGTCGGCTGTCTTCAAAGCCGTGTCCACAAGCCCCTTTCTGGCGCCGTAGCTGGAGATGATGTATTCGGTGACGTTCAGTCCCTCGCGGAAATTGGCCTTGATCGGCAGGTCGATGATCTGCCCTTGCGAGTCGGCCATGAGACCGCGCATGCCGACCAGCTGGCGTACCTGGCTGATGTTCCCTCTGGCGCCGGAAAAGGCCATCATGTACACCGGGTTCAGGCGATCGAAGTTGTCCACGACCGCCTTGGTCAGCTGATCGGTGGTCGCCGACCAGGTGTCGATCACCTTGTTGTAGCGCTCGACTTCCGTGATCTCCCCGCGCTCGTAGCGGCGCTGCGCTTCCTCGATCTCCTTTTCGGCGGCCGTGATCATCCCTTTTTTGGTTTCGGGAACGTCGAGGTCGTCGATGGAGATCGTCACACCGGCTTTGGTGGCATAGCGGAAGCCCAGATCTTTCAGGGCGTTGGCCAGGTCCGCCGAGCGGGCGGCGCCGTACTTCTCGTAGATGTCCGCCAGGAGCGCCCCCAGCTTTTTCTTATCCACGGTGGTGTTGATGAACTCTATCCAGTCTCTCTTCTCTAAGCTGCTAGCCATAATCTCCTCGCGAAATCAATCTCTGCCGTTTGCCGGCGGTTAGCTGGCCGATGCGATCGCTTCCCGGATCACCTCGTTGAAGATGATGCGTCCCGGGGTTGTCTCCAGGATCTGCCCGTTGCCGTCCCGCACCTTGATCTTGGCGTGCAGGTCCACGACCCCGACCTCGTAAGCCGAGCGCGCGTCAGCCAGGCTGACGAAGCGCATGCCGGCGCCCTTGCATACCTTGGGGTCATCGGAGCCCGGCTTCTCGATGGTCAGATAGTAGATGCCGAGAACCATGTCCTGCGTGGGGGTGATGGTCGGGCGTCCGGTCGCCGGCAAAAGGATGTTGTTGGAGGCGAGCATGAGCATGTGCGCCTCGGCCTGCGCCTCCACCGATAGCGGCACGTGCACGGCCATCTGGTCGCCGTCGAAGTCGGCGTTGAACGCCGAGCACACCAGCGGGTGGAGCTGAATGGCCCGCCCCTCCACGAGCACCGGCTCGAAGGCCTGGATGCCCAGGCGGTGCAGGGTCGGCGCGCGGTTCAGCAGCACCGGGTGCCCCTGGATGACCTCCTCGAGGATCTCCCAGACGATCGCCGAGCCCTTCTCGATCTGCTTTTTAGCTGACTTGATGTTCTGCACGATCTGCCGCTCGATGAGCTTGTTGATTACGAACGGCTTGAAAAGTTCGAGGGCCATCTCGCGCGGCAGCCCGCACTGGTGAAGCTTGAGCGAGGGGCCGACCACGATCACCGAGCGTCCCGAGTAGTCGACGCGCTTGCCCAGCAGGTTCTGGCGGAAACGGCCCTGCTTGCCCTCGATGATGTTGGAAAGCGATTTCAACGGGCGGTTGTTGGGACCGACCACCGTGCGGCCGCGGCGGCCGTTGTCGATCAGGGCGTCCACCGCCTCCTGCAGCATGCGCTTCTCGTTGCGCACGATGATCTCCGGCGCGCCCATCTCCAGCAGCCTGGCCAGGCGGTTGTTGCGGTTGATCACCCGCCGGTAGAGGTCGTTCAGATCCGAGGTGGCGAAGCGTCCCCCGTCCAGCTGCACCATCGGGCGCAGGTCGGGCGGCGTCACCGGCAGCACGTCCAGCACCACCCAGGTCGGGTCGGTGTGGGAGTTGATGAGCGCTTCCACCAGGCGCAGGCGCTTGATGATCTTGGCCCGCTTCTGCTGGGAGCCGGATGCCGAGGCGAGCTCCTCGCGCAGCTGCTTGGACAGCTCCTTCAGGCCGGGCAGCTCGATGAGGCGCCCCCTGTCCTCGCGGTTGTCCGGGCGCTCGTAGACAGGCCTGGCCAGCTCGTGCAGGAGCTGCTTGATCGCCTCGGCGCCGATGCCGACGTCGAACTGGATGTTCTGGTCGTCCAGCAGACGGTCGTACTCTTCCTCGGAGAGAAGCTGGTACTTGTGCAGGTCGGCCGCGTTGCCCTGGTTGGTGACGATATAGGCGTTGAAGTAGATGACCTGCTCGAGGTCGCGCAGCGGCAGATCGAGCAGCAGGCCGATGTAGCTGGGGATGCCCTTCAGGTACCAGATGTGGGTGACCGGCGAGGCCAGGCGGATGTGCCCCATGCGGTGGCGGCGCACCTTGGAATCGGTGACCTCGACGCCGCAGCGCTCGCAGGTGATCCCCTTGTGGCGGACTCGTTTGTACTTTCCGCAGTAACACTCCCAGTCCTTGGAGGGACCGAAGATCCGCTCGCAGAAGAGCCCGTCCTTCTCCGGCTTCAGCGTCCGGTAGTTGATGGTCTCGGGCTTGGTTACTTCTCCGTGAGACCAGCTCAAGATGCGCTCGGGGGATGCGATCCCTATTTTGATGTAGTCAAACCGATCGATGCTTGTAGGCATATTACCCGTGAGTCCTCCAGTAAGGCTTATAGTTGCTTGAAACCTTGAATGTGCCCGGCTACTGGCTGGCCGCCGGCTTTGCGGCGGGAGCGCCTGCGTTCGGCGCGGCCGCCGCTGCTTTTTGTTTACACGTCGTCCTCGGCCGCTTCTTCAGCCTCGCTTGACTCCTCGGGGCCGAAATCATCGGCTTCCTCCTCGTCGAGGGCTGCTCCGCCTTCGCCTTCTTCGCCCGGCTCGCTGACCGTGACGGCCGCCGAGGGCACGATCGGCGCCCGCCCGAGCTCCATGAGCTCGGATTCCATGCCGATCTCGCCAAACGGCGACAGCCGCTTGAGCCCGCGCGGCCTCACCTCTTCGACCTCGGTCATCAGATCGACCTCCAGCTCGCCGCCCTCGCGGGTGCGCTTGGCCACGGAGACATCGAGGCCGATCGACTGCAGCTCGCGCACGAGCACCTTGAAGGACTCGGGGATGCCCGGCCGCTTCAGATTCTCGCCCTTGACGATCGACTCGTAGGCCTTCGAGCGCCCGTTGACGTCGTCCGATTTGATGGTCAGCATCTCCTGCAGCGAGTAGGCGGCGCCGAACGCTTCCAGCGCCCAGCACTCCATCTCGCCCAGACGCTGGCCGCCGAACTGCGCCTTGCCGCCCAGCGGCTGCTGGGTGACCAGGGAGTAGGGGCCGGTCGAGCGGGCGTGGATCTTGTCGTCGACCAGGTGCACCAGCTTCATCATATAGATGCGCCCGACGGTGACCGGGTTGTCGAACGGCTCACCGGTGCGCCCGTCGAAGATGTAGGCCTTGCCGTCGTCGCCGACCCAGCTGACCGTGGCCTGCTTCTTGCCCTTCTTGATCTCCGAGTGCACCAGGCGGCTGGAGGCCTCCTGCTCGTACATCTCGTCGAACGGCGGCACCTCGTAGGAGTGGCCGGTGAGCATGGCCGCCAGCCCGAGCAGCGTTTCGTAGGTCTGACCGACGTTCATACGGCTGGGCACGCCCAGCGGGTTGAGCACGATGTCCACCGGGGTGCCGTCCGGCAGGAACGGCATGTCCTCGACCGGCAGGATGCGGGCCACGATCCCCTTGTTGCCGTGGCGGCCGGCTACCTTGTCGCCGACGCTGATCTTGCGCTTCTGGGCGATGTAGACGCGCACCACCTTGTTGGCCACGGGGGGCAGCTCGTCGCCTTTTTCGCGATCGAAGACCTTGACGTCGACGACGCGCCCGCCTTCCCCGTGGGGAACGCGCAGCGAGTTGTCGCGCACGTCGCGCGCCTTCTCGCCGAAGATGGCGCGCAGCAGCTTCTCTTCCGGCGGGTGCTCGGACTCGCCCTTGGGCGTTATCTTGCCGACCAGGATGTCGTCCGGGTAGACGCGGGAGCCGATACGGACGATGCCGTTCTCGTCGAGGTGGCGCAGCGACTCCTCTGAGACGTTGGGCACCTCCCGGGTTATCTCCTCCGGTCCCAGTTTGGTCGAGCGGGCGTCGATCTCCAGCTTCTCGATGTGGATCGAGGTCATCACGTCGTCGTAGACCAGGCGCTGGCTGATCAGGATCGCGTCCTCGAAGTTATAGCCTTCCCAGGGCATGAAGGCGACCAGCAGGTTGCGTCCCACGGCCAGCTCGCCGTCCTTGGTGGCGGCGCCGTCGGCGATGATCTGCCCCGGCTTCACCACATCGCCGATGTTGACGATCGGCTTCTGGTTCAGGCAGGTGTCCTGGTTGGAGCGCTGGAACTTGGCCAGCTTGTACTTGACCAGGCGCTTGTCCCTGGTGCGCAGGTGAATGGCGTTGCCGCTCACGTACTCGACCTTGCCCTCAACGTCGGACACGATCACCATGCCGGAGTCGCGCGCCGCCTGCTTCTCGATGCCCGTGGTCACCAGGGCGCGCTCGGTCTGAATGAGCGGCACGGACTGGCGCTGCATGTTGGAGCCCATGAGCGCCCGGTTGGCGTCGTCGTGCTCGAGGAAGGGGATGAGCGCCGTCCCCACCGAGACGATCTGAATCGGGCTCACCCCCACGTAGTCGACCTGGTCGGGCGTGGTCTCGATGAACTCGGACTTGTAGCGCACCGGGATGAGCTCGGTCAGGAAGTCGCCGCTGTCGGACACCGGCACGTCGCCGGGCGCCACCCGGTAGCGATCCTCCTCGTCGGCCGAGAGGTAGTGAACGTCTTCGGTCAGCCGCGAGTTGGCCACCTGCCGGTACGGCGTCTCGATGAAGCCGTACTCGTTGACGCGGGCGTGCGTGGCCAGCGAGCCGATCAGGCCGGCGTTGGGGCCTTCCGGCGTCTCCACCGGGCAGATTCGCCCGTAGTGGCTGGGATGAATGTCGCGGACGGCAAAGCCGGCCCGCTCCCGGGAAAGACCGCCGGGACCGAGCGCGGAAAGCCGGCGCTTGTGCGTCAGCTCGGCCAGCGGATTGGTCTGGTCCATGAACTGCGACAGCTGCGAGGAGCCAAAGAACTCCCTGATCGCCGCCACCAGCGGCTTGGTGTTGAGCAGGTTGGCCGGCGTCAGCGTGTCGGCGTCCTGCAGCGTCATGCGCTCGCGGACGATGCGCTCCAGGCGCGAGAGGCCGATGCGGAACTGGTTCTGCAAAAGCTCGCCGACCGAGCGGATCCGCCTGTTGCCCAGGTGATCGATGTCGTCGACGTGACCTTCGTCGTAATTGAGGCAGATCAGGTAGTCGACCGCGGCCACGATGTCCTCGCGGGTGAGCGTGCGCGCCGTCTCCGGCACGGACAGCCCGAGCTTCTTGTTGAGCTTGTAGCGCCCGACCTTGCCCAGGTCGTAGCGCTTGTCGTCGAAGAAGCGGCTGTCGATGATGTTCTGCCCGCCGGCAACCGACGGCGGGTCGCCGGGACGCAGCTTGCGGTAGACCTCGATGAGGGAGTCCTCGCGCGTCTTGGTGTTGTCCTTCTCCAGCGTCTTTTTCAGGAAATCGCGGTGACGGAAGATGCTCTCCATCTCCTGATCGGAGTACCCGAGGGCCCGCAAAAGCGTGGTGGCCGGTAGCTTCCTGTTCTTGTCGATCTTGACGTAGATGACGTCGTTGACGTCGGTCTCGAACTTGAGCCAGGCGCCGCGGTTGGGGATGAGGGTGGCCGAGAAGGTGCGCTTGCCGTTCTGGTCGACCTCGCGCTTGTAGTAGATGCCCGGGCTGCGGACGATCTGGCTGACGATCACCCGCTCGGCGCCATTAATAATGAATGTGCCGCGGTCGGTCATCATCGGGATGTCGCCTACGTAGATCTCCTGCTCCTTGATCTCGCCGATGTCGCGGTTGACCAGGCGCATCTGGATGCGCAGCTTCTTGGTGAAGCTGGCGTCCATCGCCCGTGCTTCTTCCGGCGTCTTGGGCTTGTTGGGCTCGGTGTGATCGTCGAAGGTGTAGTTGGGCAGGAAGTGCAGCTCTAGCCTGCCGGTGTAGTCCTTGATCGGGGAGAAGGCCCGGAGCTCTTCGCCGAGACCCTCGTCGATAAACCACTTGAACGAACTCTTTTGGATCTCGGCTAGATCGGGAAGATTGGCGATGCGAGAGCTGCCGACCCCGAAGGTCCGGACGCGCTCGGGAAGTTCTAAAGCCATTGACTACCTCTGGAACGAAAGGCTGGTGAGTGCTTGATGCGTTTGGCGAAAAAGCAGAAATGCAAGTGTACGTAGCTACTTATTTTATTGTCAATACAGATTCAGCGTATCGTGAACACCACGAATACGCACGGATGTATATAAAACATTTATCATGGTCGGTCAATCTGTGCATGGACCCGGGCGGCAGGTGATTAAAATTCTGTTAATAATCTTCGTTTTTCGTTAATGTACTTAAGTTCTTAGTAACAGTAGGGGCGCATGCAATGCCCCGCTGCGGGCTTACAATAAACGCGGGGATGGAACATCGCTGGTGTGGTGCTCGGTCTTCAAAACCGCTGTGGGACAGATATGCGCTGGCCCGGGTGGGTTCGATTCCCACGCATCCCCGAATCTCCTACTTTACAAACTTTATAAGCCGCATATAATGGTGCGGTTGGGAACGTACTAAAAGCATTACTAGAAAGGCGGCTTGCGTGAATCACCAACCAGGGGCCCTGGTATGGCTGGATCAGTTTGCAGGCTATCTCGAAGTCGAGCGCAACTATTCCTCGCACACAATCAGGGCGTATCTGAACGACCTCAAGCAGCTCATAGGCAGCGAGGCGACACCCGAGGGCGGCGACGGGCCGCCGGCCGGCTGGCTGGAGGCCGATCGCCTGCGAGCCTACATCCGCTCGATTCAGGATCGCTACAGCCGTCCGACGCTGGCCCGCAAGATCTCGGCCATCCGCACCTTCTGCCGCTACCTCAGGCGCGAGCAGATCATCGAGGAGGATCCCTCCAAGCTGGTGCGGGGACCGAAGCTGGGCCGGCGCCTGCCGCCCTGCCTGGACCGGGACGAGGTGGCCAGGCTGTTCATGGCCGCCGACGGCAGCTCGATAGGCGTGCGCGACCGGGCGATCATGGAGACGCTTTACGCCACCGGCATGCGGGTAAGCGAGCTTTGCGGCTTGCGGGTCTGCGACTACGGCGGCGAGAAGATGGAGCTGCGCTGCCTGGGCAAGGGCGGCAAGCAGCGGGTCGTCCTCTTGAACCAGAGCGCCAACGTCTGGCTGAAGAACTACCTGGAGAACCACTGGTCCCGGCTGGCCGGCGGGGCGGCGCCCAATTACGAGTCTCCCCTGTTCGTCAGCCGGGAGGCGACGCCGCTGTCTGCCAGGTCGGTGCACCGGATCGTGATCAAATACGCGATCAAGGCCGGCATCGACAAGCTGATCACCCCCCATACGCTGCGGCACACCTTCGCCACCCACCTGCTGGAGGGCGGGGCCGACTTGCGCGTGGTTCAGGATCTGCTGGGGCACTCGAGCATAAGCACCACGCAGATCTACACCCACGTCAGCCTGGAGCGCCTGCGGCGCATCTACATGCAGAACCACCCGCGCGCGTAGCACTGCAGCTACTTGCGGTGTCTGTCCCCACAGCCGGTGGCGCCCGAACGTGCGGGGGCTCAGGCGGGGTCCGCCCCGCTGCCGTAAGGCGGGCGAGCAGTTGATATAATGACACCCGGTGTCAACATACGCCGGTAAGACCTTTTCCCGGGATCTGCAATCCGGTACGCAGGCAAATCGTGGCCAGGCGCCGATCAAACTTATCCAGTCGCAGACGCTCGGGCAGCCTGGCCGCCTTTCTCGGCCGCGCTTTTAAAGGCACGGCCGTGCTGGTCGTGGTCGCGGCCGCCCTGGCAGCCGGCTACGCCGGCGCCTCGATCTGGAAGCAGCTGCAGGATGTGCCGGATGTGGCGGTCCTGGAGCGGTACGAGCCGATCGAGGCCGTGCAGATCCTGGACCGCAACGATCACCTGGTGTGCACGGTGGAGGGCGACGAGGACAGGCGCGTGGTGCCGCTCAGTCAGGTCTCCACGCAGATGCAGCAGGCGATCCTGGCCGCCGAGGACCACCACTTTTACGAGCACCACGGCATCAATCCGATCTCCATCTTCCGGGCCCTTATGGTGAACATGCAGGCCGGGCACGTCGTCGAGGGCGGCTCCACGATCACGCAGCAGCTGGTGAAGAACCTGTTCTTCAGCGAGACAGGGCGCACGTTCGACCGCAAGATCAAGGAGGCCTTTCTGGCCTGGGAGCTGGAGCGCCGCTATTCGAAGGAGAAGATCCTCGAGCTCTACCTGAACCAGGTCTATTTCGGCAACGGCGCTTACGGGGTGGAGCGGGCCGCCTGGCGCTATTTCGACAAGAGCGCCGCCCGACTCGACCTGCCGGAAGCCGCTTTCCTGTCCGGTCTGGTGAAGGCGCCGACCGAGCTGTGCGCCAACCGCGCAGCGGCCATGGCCCGCCAGCGCGAGATCCTGGACAAGATGGTCGAATACGGCTACATCACCGCCGATCAGGGCAGCGAGGCCCGGGGCGAGAAGCTCGTCTTCAAGAAGGGCAGCAACCCGCTGCAAAAGTATCCTTACTACATCTCCACCGTGCTGCAGATCCTGCGCGATCGCTTCAGCTCCTCGGAGATGCGCAGGCAGGGCTTGCGCGTGTACACGAACCTGGATCCGGCGGCCCAGGAGGCGGCCGAGCGTGTTCTGCAGGAGTCGATCAAGAAGGCGCCCAAGGGCGTGAGCCAGGGGGCGCTGGTATCGGTTTCGGTGCAGGACGGCTCCGTGCTTGCCCTCGTGGGCGGGGTGGGCGATTTCTGGAAGAACCAGTGGAACCGGGCCACCAACCCGCACACGGCGGGCTCCTCCTTCAAGCCGTTCGTCTACCTGACCGCCTTTATCAAGGGCGCGCTCACCCCGTCGAGCGTCATCGCCGACGAGCCGCTGGTGGTCAGGCAGCCCTGGGGGCTGCCTGATTATTGCCCGAAGAACTTCGACCACAAGTTCCTGGGCAAGATCCCTGTCAAGCGGGCGCTGGCGCTTTCGCGCAACGTCTGCTCGGTGCGGATCGCGCAGCTGGTCGGCATCGACAGCGTCGTGGAGACGGCCAGGCTGGCCGGCATAACCACGAAGCTGGATCCCAACCTCTCCCTGGCCCTGGGCAGCTCGGCGGTCTCGCCGCTGGACATGGCCGGGGCTTACGCCACCTTCGCCCGCGCCGGCGTGGCGATCAAGCCGCAGCTTCTGCGTCGGATCGAGAACAACAAGGGCCAGGTGATCGAGACGTTCGAGCCGCGCGTGGACAAGGTCTTCGAGCCCGAGCCGGTGGCCGAGCTGGTGGACTGCATGCAGGAGGTGGTGCGCAGCGGCACCGGCACCCAGGCCCGCCTGCCCGACCGGCCGGTGGCCGGCAAGACCGGCACCGCCGACGAGTCCAAGGACATCTGGTTCATCGGCTTCACGCCCGATCTGGTCACGGCGGTCTGGGCGGGCAACGACGACAACCTGCCGATTCCCGGCACCTACGTGACCGGCGGCACGGTGATGGCCAAGATCTGGCGTGATTACATGACCGCCTATTACGACAAGCACCCGACCCCGCCCGGCTCGTTCATCGCCCCCACCGCCGCCTCGAAAGACGAGAAGAGCCCGGCCGCCAGGGCGCAGGCTCCCGAGCAGGGGGGGCCGCTGCCGGCACCTGATCTCGGACCTGTCGAGGTCCAGCCGGCGGCCCCTGCGGCAGCCACCGCTCAGGGCGCCGCGCCGAGCAGCCCGGCGCCGTCCGCGCCTTTGCCGCCGCCGGCCGTGCCACCGCAGACGATGCCGCCTCCGGCCCCGCCCTTCACTGCCGCACCCGCGCCCGCCCCGGCGCCGCCGCGGGCCCCGGCACCGGCGGGCGTCGCCCGGCCTGCGCCCACGCTCATGATGCAGATGCCGGAGACGGTGCCGTCGAGCGCCCCCGCGCCGCGCGACGATCTGCCCGGAAGCGCGATGATTCTCCAGTCCCGCAAGGGAGTGACGACCTATCATTGACTCCTGACCCGACCGAACGCTCCTGCAGGGGGACTGCCGCATGGCCCGCACGACAGCAAGGGAAATTGATACCACAGGCGATGCCGGCTTGCAGGCGCCGGTCAACCACCGCCGCTCGCGGGCGCTCCGGGTCTGGTTGGCGGTGGTGGTCTCGGTGCTCTTTCTCCTTTGGCTGGAGACGGACAAGGGCCCGCACCGGACCTACAACCTGTATCTGAGCGGCGATTCGGGCCTGGTCGGCTCACGGGTCGTCATCGACGGGCAGCCGGCCGGCGTCATGTCGCATGCCGGCGGCACCGGTCTCGGCGGGGCGTTGTTCTACGGCAAACTGAAGAACGGTCCGCACGAGATCGAGGTGCGCCGCCCGGGCTTCCAGCCGTTCGTTCGCAAGATCGATATGCACGGCGAGTATTACACGAGTGTGGATCTCCGGCCGAGCTCGGATTAAACTTATGGCACGGCATGGTCCGGGGCGGCGGCGCCATCGGCAGCGCGTGTGCCGCCGGAACCGGTAGGGGCGGGGCGTGCGCCGCCAAAACCGGGTTGGGGCATGCCCTGCCCGGGCGCAGCGATGGGAGCGCTTCATGGATAACCAGACGAAGTGGGTCGGCTTACTGGGGGTGGCAGCCATCCTGGGCACCGCCTTCCTCCTCTCCAACAACCGCAAGGCGATCAACTACCGGCTGGTCGTCTCGGGGCTGGCTCTGCAGCTCATCATGGCCGTATTCGTCCTGCGCGTGGAGTTCGGGCAGCAGCTCTTCCGGACGATCGGCGACGTGATCACCCAGCTGCTCCACTTCTCGGATGCGGGGGCCGGCTTCGTCTTCGGGCCGCTGGTCAAGAACCAGGCCGAGCTGGTCAAGCTGTTCGGCCCCGGCTCCGATTACATCTTCTCCTTCCGCGTGGTCCCGACCATCATCTTCGTGTCCAGCCTGGTCAGCATCTCGTACTACCTGGGCATCATGCAGAAGGTGGTGCAGCTGGTGGCGAAGGTGGTGGCAATCATCATGGGGGCAAGCGGCAGCGAGGCGCTCTCCAACGCGGCAAGCGTCTTTGTCGGGCAGGTGGAATCGCAGCTCCTCATCCGCCCGTACGTTCCCTCCATGACCATGTCCGAGCTGCTCGCATCAATGTCCGGCTCCATGGCCTGCGTCGCCGGCGGCGTGCTGGCTGTGTATATCGGGCTGGGAATCAAGGCCAGCTACCTGCTTACGGCCAGCATCATGGCTGCCCCCGGGGCGCTGGTGATCTCAAAGATCGTCTGGCCGGAAACCGAGGAGTCCAAGACCAGGGGCAAGGTCCAGATCGAGGTGAAGCGCACCAACGCCAACCTGATCGATGCCGCCGCCCATGGTGCCGCGGACGGCCTGCGGATTGGGCTCAACGTCGTCGGCATGCTGATCGCCTTCATCGCCCTGATCGCCATGGCCGACGCCTGCCTGGGGCTTGCCGGACGGCAGCTCCACGCCCTGGGCATGAGCCTGGACCCGCTGGGGCTCGACCTGGCCCAGCTCAAGCTGCAGGATATCTTCGGCTGGCTCTTCGCCCCGGTGGCCTGGGCGCTCGGCTGCCCGTGGAATGACGCGCACGTGGTCGGCAGGCTCATGGGGGAGAAGATGGTGATAAACGAGTTCGTCGCCTACACGGACATGTCGGCGATGCTGAAGGGGCTGTCGCCGATCCGCATCGGGAAGCACGCCGAGACGATCGCCACCTTCGCCCTGTGCGGCTTCGCGAACTTCTCCTCGATCGCCATCCAGATAGGCGGCATAGGCGAGATTGCGCCCAGCCGCCGGCAGGATCTGGCGCGCCTGGGCGTCAAGGCCCTTGTCTGCGGAACCATGGCCAGCTACCTGTCGGCTGCCCTGGCCGGCTTGCTCACCTGAGCGGGGGCACAGCGGCGGTGGCCAACGGGTCCCTGGCGACGGGCGGCTGGCGGCGCCGGGGGATCCGCCGCCGGGGGGCCGGTCGGCGGCGCAAGGGCCTGCGTTGCGGGAGCCTTATTCGTAGAGCTGCAGCACCGTTCTGCCGAAGCGCTGGAACAGCGGGGCGTTGCTGTCCGGGTAGTGCCAGAACCAGAAGTGACAGAGGTTGAGCTTCCCCCAGCCGCCCTGTCCACCCAGCTCCTGCGCCCGCTCCTGGAGGGGCGGATCCAGGCTGCGGAAGAAGCTGTTGGCCTGCGAATTGTACGGGGCCAGCAGCCTGGTGGCCAGCATGAAGAAGCGGCGGTCGGTGACGGGCGCCTTCCAGTGCTCGTTGACCAGCCGTTTGCTTTTCAGGTCGAAGTCGCCCCCGCGCAGCGTCGAGAAGACGTTTCGCATGCCGACGCCGCCGTCGGTTGCTTCGGGGTCGTAGGGCCGGTGCGCGGCGGCGAGGCCGGCGAAGATGACGGTCTTGAATTGCGGCTGGAAAATTTGCAGCTCGCCGAGCCTGGCCTGGGCCTGCGCTCCCGTGTAAAAGCCATCGTCAAGGTACATGACCACCTTGTCCTGACCGGCGCCGGCCCCCGTAAGCGCACCCAGCTCCCGGGAGGAGACCAGGTTGGCCGGCTTCACCGTGCTGCCCACCTGCCCGAGCATGTAGGTGACCAGGTGCGCGCTGCCACCCGGATCCCTGTCGGTGACAACAAGGAGATTCTCGGGGGCGGTCCCGCCGTGCTCGAGGACGGCGTTGATCTGCCTGTCCAGGGTTCTCAGCGCACGCACGGTCTTGCCGACCGAGAAGTAGTCCGCGCCGCGCGTCAGCATGTCCGCCAGCAGCTGGTGGTCCTGCGGTCGATAATCGGCCAGGAAATCGACCACGCGCTGCCGCGGCGCCTTGGCAAGCGTGAGCTGCCGGTGAAGGCTCTCGACCGGATCGCCGTTGTCCGGCGCGCCTGCCCCCTCCTGGAGGCTCAGATACTTGTTCACGGCCCGGCTCGGCCGCACGAGCTTGAGGTCGCCCGCCAGTGATTCGGCGACCTTTTGCGCCGATCTGTCGAGCACGTCGCGGACGGCCGCCCGGTCGGACAGGGCGCCGTCGCCTGCTTGCAACGCCCGCGCCTCGGCAACGAGACCGGCCAGCTTCTCCCGGGTCGCCTCCGGACCCTTTGCCAGATCCAGCAAGTTGATGCCCTTCTCGAACGCGCGCAGGTCGACGATCGTCACCGAGGCGGCGCGGGACAGAACAGCCCGCTGCTGCTCGGTGGGCGGTGTCCGCGTCAGGTCGTCGAACAGGATCACGTGCTCCCGCCCCTGCTCGTAACTGGACAGCCTGACCAGCCGGTCGAAATTGCGAATCGGCACCTCCCCGCAGTCGTTGGCCTTGCGGTAGAGATAGCCGAGGAAATTGCCGCTGCTGGCCGCGGTCAGCGTGTAGATGCCGGCCCTCGCCGCCGCACCCCCTTCTTCGGCGTCAGTGTCCTCCACTTCGGGCAGCCTGGGCTTGATCGACCGGAGCTGCGCGCGCACCCCGACATCCGAGCAGTTGAGCGCCGAGCGCTGGAGAAAGGCCAGCGCCAGCGGGCGCTCCGTCTCGGGAAAGGAGCGGATGATCTCCTTCAGCTGCTCGAGCGAGATCGGCTCGACGTTGAATCTGTCCATGATCTGCCGCGCGGGATCGGCCGGCTTGTCCGGCTCGACCGGCAGCCCCGCGCGGACGGCCCGGCCCAGGCCGGCCAGCCCCTCGTGGGCAGCCGGCAGCAGCATGCTGACGACGCCGGCCTGCAGCACGTTCTGCGAAAGCTGGCGAGCCGTCGGCCGTGGCTGGTGGTCCACCGCGGCGGCGCAGATGCTCCCGACGCCGCTGCCGCCGGCGCCGGCCAGGCCCGCCAGCGGCAGGCGGGCATAAAGCGGCAGGCGCGCCGCCGCGGCCGCGGCCAGCTCCATTACCGAAAACTGGGCGCCGCCTGCGGCCATCGCCGCCAGGTGCGATTGGCCGGCAGGCGCGTTGTTCGTCCCGTCGTACAGCGCCGCCCCGGCCACCTGGGCGATGCCCCGCTCCAGGCGCGAGGCTTCGGCAACGGTCACCAGACCGCGCGCCCCCAGCCGTGCCGCACGCAAGCCGGCCAGCGCCAGCCTGCCGGCCCCGGCGTAGGGGACCAGCATGCCGAGGGCGGACGAGACCTGCTGGACCGCCCACTGAGCGCCCATAGGGGCGGCCTCGGGGACAGCCAGAAGCGTCACCGCGGGCAGAATGTCCTTGTGGACCAGCGCTTTGCCGGCCGCGTTGCAGACGTTCCTCACCGCCGAGAGCGGCTCGAGCACCAGCGAGTTGACGAAGGGGGCGACCACGTTCTGCCGCGCCAGGTCTGCCGCCTGCTCGCAGCCGTCGATCAGCCGGCGCATCGCCGGGGCGCTCGTTTCCGTGCCTGGTGGAGGGGATGGACTGTCGGGCACAAAAGCCTCCTTGCGCTGACCGGATCGTAAGATCCGCTCAGCGGCCGGTCACTGTGGAATTGCGCAGAAGTGCGCGCCGGACGGGCAAGCCGCGCTGACGGCGATCTGCTGTAGGATCTACTCAATCGTCGGCTTCGAGGTATCCGGTGTCCAGAGCAGAGCGTCGCGCCGCGCCGGTGTTTTTGTGGGTTCTAATTGCCCTGGCGGGGGCGGTCTCGCTTGCGGTGGTCGCCTGCACCCGCAGCGAGCACATAAACGCCCTCTGGCTGCTGACGGCGGCGCTCTGCACATTCGCGGTCGGCTACCGCTTTTACAGCAAGATGATCGCCGAGCGGATCTTCAACCTCGATGACGGGCGGACCACGCCGGCGCGGGCGATTGACGACGGGCACGACTTTGTGCCCACGCACAAGTGGGTTCTTTTCGGCCATCACTTCGCGGCGATAGCCGGGGCCGGGCCGCTGGTCGGGCCGATCCTCGCCGCCCAGTTCGGTTATCTGCCCGGCACGCTCTGGATCGTGGCGGGCGTGGTGCTCGCCGGCGCCGTGCAGGATTTCGTCATCCTCTGCGCCTCCATGCGCAGCGGCGGGCGGTCGCTCGGGCGCATGGCCGGCCGCGAGATCAGCCCGCTGGCGGGGGCGGTGGCGCTGGCGGCGATCCTTCTTATCATGGTGATCTTGATGGCTGTTTTGGCGCTGGTGGTCGTCAACGCGCTGCGATCGAGCCCCTGGGGCGCCTTCACCCTCCTGTGTACGGTGCCGGTGGCCATCGCCGTCGGGCTCTACATGCGGCACCTCCGCCCGGGCAAGGTGATGGAGGGGTCGCTGATCGGGGTGGCGCTCACGCTGGCGGCGGTGGTGGCCGGGCGGTGGGTGGCAGAGAGCCCGCACCTGGCCGCCTGGTTCACGCTCGGCGGCGTGCAGCTTTCCCTGGCGGTGATGATCTACGGCTTTGTCGCCTCGGTGCTGCCGGTCTGGTTCCTGCTCGCCCCCCGCGACTACCTCTCGGCGTTCTTGAAGATCGGCACCATCGCTTCGCTCGGGCTGGGCATAGCCCTGGTCGGCCCGGTCTTGCAGATGCCACCGCTGACGGTGTTCGTCAACGGGCACGGCCCGCTGTTTGCCGGCGACATATTCCCCTTCTGCTTCATCACCATCGCTTGCGGCGCCGTATCCGGCTTTCACGCGCTGGTGTCTTCCGGCACCACGCCCAAGATGATAGCCCGGGAGACGCACGCCCGGCCGATCGGCTACGCCGGCATGCTCTGCGAGGCCACGGTGGCGGTGATGGCCGTCATCGCCGCCTCGGTGATGGCGCCGGGGACTTACTTCGCCATCAACAGCCCTCACGGCGTCGTGGGCACCGACCCGGCTCAGGCCGCCTCGATGATCAGCTCCTGGGGCTACCCGGTCTCGGCGCCCGGCATGCAGTCCCTGGCGAGCTCGATGGGCGAGACCACGCTCTGGGCGAGAACCGGCGGCGGGCCGACGCTTGCCGTCGGCATGGCGCAGATCTTCGCGCGATTCATCGGCGGCCCGGGACAGCTAGCTTTCTGGTATCACTTCGCGATCATGTTCGAGGCGCTCTTCATCCTCACCTGCCTGGATGCCGGCACGCGGGTGGGCAGGTTCCTAGTCCAGGACGCGCTGGGACATCTCTGGAAGCCGCTCGGGCGCACGAGCTGGTATCCGGGCGTGATCTTGAGCTCGCTTTTGGTCGTCGCCGGCTGGGGCTATTTCCTTTATCAGGGGGTTGTCGATCCGCTCGGCGGCATCAACAGCCTCTGGCCGCTCTTCGGCATCGCCAACCAGCTGCTTTCCGTCGTCGCCCTTTGTGTCGGAACCACGGTCATCATTCGCATGGGCAAGCCGCGCTGGAGCTTCGTCACCCTCTTGCCGCTGGCCTGGCTCCTGTCCGTGACCCTGAGCGCCGGACTCCTGAAGATCTTCAGCCCCTCGCCGGCGCTGGGGTTTCTTGCTCACGCCGCCTCACTCACGGAGCGCGCCGCCGGCGGGGCCCTTACCGCCAGCCAGCTTGCCGGGCTGCGGGCGCTGGTCTTCAACGATCGCCTGGATGCCTGCATGGGCGGTCTATTCCTGCTCCTGGTCCTTATCATCCTCGTCGAGTCGCTGCGGGCCTGGCTTCGCCCCGGTCCGGCCGGCGGGCAGCCGCTGCCGCGGGAGCCGGTTGTGGAGGCGGCGGGCGGCCCGGGCCCGACGCGCTGCTGCTGATTTAATGAGAACCCGGTGCCGGAAATGGCCCGGTGTGGCAAGATATAGGTGACGCCCCGGCGGCAGAGAAGATGAAACTGACCAGAGTACTAGCGCTGCTCATCCTGACAACCGCCCTGTGGGTGGGGGTCGTGCCGCACACAAGACCCTGCGGCCGGGATATGCGGATGGCCTGCTGCGCCCAGCAGTCGAGCGCGTGCTCGATCGCCGACACCTGCTGCCGTTATGCTCCGCAGCCTGCCGGTGACCTCACGGTTTCGCCGGTGTTGCGCGCCCCGCGCAGCCTTGAGCTGGCGGTCAAGCTTGTTGCCTGGGAGGCTAACGTCCCGCCTGCTCGAGCGCTGGCCCACGCGCAGCCGTGCAGCTGGCGCGCCGCCGAATACCGAACGGCGACCAACAAGCATTATCTGCTCACGCGTGCGCTTTTGATCTGAACCTCGCTCCCCGTGTGAAGGACTCGCTTCCGCTCTCGTGAGCGGACAGCTGTTTCACGTAAGTGAGGAGGTTTTTATGAAGAACGTAATGCTCGTCTTCGCCGTAATGTGTGCGCTCATAGCCGGTGCCGGCCTGTCTCCCGGGGCGTTCGCTCGGGACGCCAGCGGCGGCTCTGCCGGCGCGGAGGCCTGCCAGAAGGATTGCGGACACTGCGCTTCCGTCTGCGAGGACACGCTTGCCCACTGCAAGAAGCAGGGCGGCAAGCACGCCGAGGCAAAGCACGTGAAGACCATGACCGATTGCCTATCCCTGTGCAAGATGAGTGATGACTTCATGAGCAGGGGCTCCGAGCTGTCCGGCAAAGTCTGCGGGCTTTGCAAGGATGCCTGCTTGAAGTGCGCGGAATCCTGCGAGACATTCAAGGGCGACAAGACGATGAAGAATTGTGCCGATGAGTGCCGCAAGTGCGCGCAGTCCTGCGGGAAGATGGCCGGCTAGAAAAGCCCGGCGACGACAACGAAGGGGGGAGGGCACATATGCCCTCCCTTCTTCGTCTTGTTAAAACAACCGCTCTGTCGGACATCTCGGACACGGACGGCAAGGCTTTCCGGTCTAATCCAATTGGAAATCGGCACTTGCCCTATAATGGCGTTAGAGGCCGCAGCGGGTAGCCTGCACGGGGCATCTCCGGGAGAGCACAGGATGATCCTGGTAGCGGAAGACAATGAGTTACTGCGCGAGCTGGCGCTCCGGCAGCTGCAGATGCTGGGGCTGAGCGGGGAGACCGCCGCCAACGGGCAAGAGGTGTTGGAGCGCCTTGCCCGGCGCCGCTACGATCTCATTCTCATGGACATATGTATGCCGGGGATGGACGGCTTCCAGGCAACCAGGGCGTTGCGGGAGGCGGAGCGGGCGAGCAGCAGCAGGCGCACCCCGGTGATTGGCGTCACCGGCGTCTCCAACCGGGATCAGTGCCTGGAGGCTGGGCTGGATGATTTTGTCGCCAAGCCGCTGATGATCGAGCAGTTGCAGACGGTGCTGCAGCGCTGGCTGCCGCGCCGGCTGACGCGCGACAAGCACCAGGATCTGGTAATGGCCATCGGGGTGGCGGTCAGCCGGCGGCGGGAGGAGCTCGGGCTATCCAGGAAGGAAGTCGCGAAGCGGTCCGGGCTCAGCGAGGTTGTCGTCTTCAGGGTCGAGCAGGGTGTCGGGGACATCGAGCTTGTTTGTATCAGTCGCATTACAAGGGCGCTAGACATGGCAGTGTCCAATTTAATCGGTTGGGCGGAGCTTCTGTCACGTGAGGGGGACATTCTAGGGAGGTGATTTTCGGTTCAAACCGTGAATGTCCACAGGTAAGAAACCCTGATATTTAGAGGTGGCGAAGAATAATGTCTGTTCAAATAGTTAACGAACACGAAATGCTCCTGCACGCCACAGCCGAAATGCTGCGCAAAAGACGCATGGATCTGGGGATATCGCAAGAAGAGCTTTCGATGCGCTCCGGATTGCACCGCACGTATATCAGCGACATCGAGCTTGGCAAGCGAAACATCTCGCTGATGAACCTGTCACGGCTCGCCACAGCATTGCAGCTTCCGGCGTCCGAGCTCCTGAAACTCGCCCAGGAGCGGGTTCAGGCGCAGCTGAGCAGCCGCGGGCAGGCGGTGGCCGGCACCACATTCGGTGCCTTCCAGCCAGAGCAGCACTTCTCCGTGTAGATCGGTCGGCGTGAGCGCCGGCAGAGCCGTCGCGGCATCGCGCGCGGAAATCGTGCGCTGGGGAGCCTGCAATATTAATGTCTTCAAATGCGTTGGTCCCGAGCGCCGAGGTGTTGCGTGATCCAGTCGGGGCGTGAGATGATGACATCTCCCCTCCAGGCGTAAGCACTCGTGGAAACAGCAAGCGCACTGAAGCCGGCTGCGCCGTCAGCCCCGCCTGCCATTCAGCCGGGAAAGTTCTACCTTCCCTTTGTCGATGGGTTGAGGGCGCTCTCGATCCTGCTCGTATTGGGTTTCCACCAGCTCGGCCCCGTCAGCGGTTGGATGGGCAAGCAGCTCAGCGGCTGGGTGGGCGTGGATCTCTTTTTTGTGATCAGCGGCTTTCTGATCACCTCGATCATTCTCAAGGAGCAAAACGCCACCGGCACCTTCAACTTGAAGAACTTCTACACCCGGCGCTGGTTGCGCATCTTCCCGGCCTATTATTTCTTCCTGTCATGCATGCTGGTCTTCGGGCTGTGGCGGGGCCAGCCTGCGACGGCCTATGCGGTGGCGGCACTCTATCTCACGAATCTGGATGCCGCCTTCGGCTGGGGGCTCGTGCCGGGCGGTAGCGGGGTCGGCCATACGTGGTCGCTATCCATCGAGGAGCAGTTTTATCTGACCTTCGCGCCCTGCGCCTTCTTCCTCCGGCGCCGCCTGGTCTTCCTGGCCGTGGCCGTCATTGCCGGCGCGTATTTCTGGAGGCTGGCCCTGCTCGATCATGGGGCCCTGCCGCTGCGGCTGTTGGGCGGCTTTGACACGAAGATCGACTCGATCATGTACGGGGTGCTGGCCGCGCATCTATGCCAGCTCCGCGTCTTCGAGCGCGGGGCGTTCAAGGTGCTCGCCGACGCCAGGGTGCAGCTGGCAGTGGGCGCAGCTATGCTTGTGGCGTTCCACTTCCTCGGACACCCGGGAGAGGGGGCGAAGGCGGATCAGACGCTTTTCTGGGCGCTGAAGTACCCGCTGGCGCTGGCGCTCATGGCCCTGTTGATCGTCAGCCTGTGCGCTGATCCGGGCAAGCCTCTGGGGCGGTGGCTGTCGGCGGGGCCGCTGGTTTGGGTTGGCCGGCTGTCGTACAGCCTCTATCTCTGGCATGTGCTGCCGATGTTCCCGCAGACTCACATAATAATTGATCGCCTTTGCCACGGCAGGCGCTACCTGGTCGAGATCATGACCTATGCGATATGCTTCGCCGCGGCGTACTTCTCCTACCGTTTTATAGAATCGCCGTTCCTGAAAATGAAGCGCAAGTTCTCGACGGTGCAGACGGCAGCCTGAGGCCTGTCACTGCCCGCGGTATCACGCTCTTGCCAGCGGGCTTCGGCTTTGCTACATTGTTGCTGCGGTATGGACATTCTGGAAGCAACTGAACTGGCGCGACGGCTCATGTCGCAACACGGGCTCGACGACTGGTCGTTCAAGCTGAACGGGGCCAGACGCCAGCTGGGCGTGTGCAGGGAGCATGTGCGGCGCATCGAGCTTTCCCGCCATTACGTGCTCGCCAACCCGCGCGAGCACGTGACCGGCACCGTCCTGCACGAAATAGCGCACGCGCTGGTCGGTACTGAGCACGGCCACGGCGCGGTCTGGAAGGCGATGTGTTTGCGGCTTGGCTGCGAGCCGAAGGCGCGCGAGCACGATGTCCGCATGCCGGAGGGTGAATGGCGGGCCCGGTGCCCTTCCTGCAAAAGGGTGCTCCACCAGCACCGGCGGCCCAAGCACCTGCGAAATCTCCATTGCGGCGCCTGCGGGCCGGAGAAGGGGCGGCTGACGTTTGCGAACATCAAGATCACCTACCGGCAGCGCGCCGACAAGGCCGCCCAATCGCCGGTTTCACAACTGATGTTGAAGCTGTTCTAGACGCCCGGACCGCCGGCGGCGCCCCCGCGCCGCTTGACAGGCTCCGGCGTGCGCAATACAGTCGAGGCAGTATGGAAGAGAAGAAACTACGTGTGATCACGCGATGGGAGTGCTTGCGTGGCTCGTGTCTTCATTTGTTTCGGCCCCTCCTGCTCATGCTGGTGGCATTTGTGGTTTTGTTCGTGATCGGCAAGAGCTTTGCGCCCGTCAGGCATGTCCTTGAAATTGTCGCCTGCCTGGCCGGCATTTTTTTGCGCCGGTAAGCTTTGAGCTGTGGAGGCGCTGCTTTGGAATTCCTGATTGCTCCAGCGGCCACCGCCGCGCCGTCCAGGCGATTCTGGATGGCCTGCCGGCCGGGATTCATTCACTGCTGATGTCTAAAGGCTACCGAGTGTTGCCGATCCGTTCGGTCACGGACCTTTTCGATGATTGGAAGGACGAGCATCCGAGAGGGTATGAAAAAGGCGACACCTACGATCACGTGGGGGTGCTGACCGTTCAGGATCTGCGGCTCGTCGTGATTGCGGAAACGGCCAGGCCGCGGCGGCGCTGGGTAAAGCTGGAGGACCGCACCTTGCTTGCCGCCGCTGTCGAGCATGAGATTGGCCACGCGGTGGATTTCTCGCTCGGGGAGAAGCCCTTCTCGAACACGCGAGAGTTCATCACTGCATAGGACGCCGATGTGGCAAAACTGGACAAGCAGAGTAAGGAAGAGATTCGCTATTATCTGCAGCCGGGGGAGGAAGGGCGAAAAGAGACCTTCGCCGAGATTTTCAACGCCATCAGCCTCCCCTGGCGTGACGCTGAGAGCTTCGAGCAGAGATTCCCGAACACGACCACGGTGGTGAGGGTGGTTTTGGATAGCCGCGATATCCCGCTCCTGCAAAACCAACCGTTCCAGGGACCGGAATTGAACAAGGGGTAGTAAGCAGGGTTACCGGGATCAGAACCCGTAAACAATGCTGTAGTGTAAGGGTGGTAAGCCGGAACGCCGATCTGTCCGGGCGTGCACGGTCCTTTTGCGAAGCGTTAAGCGCAACATGACCAGGGCGAGAAGGACGCCGTCAGCCGTTTCCCGGTAGCTGTCCAGGCGAGGCCGGGTCACTGTTGGTGCCCGGCGGATGGTACACTGACCACAGATGTCAACAGGTGGTATGCAGCTATGGCTCCCCGATTTTCTTGGGGCAGGCCCGGGATCTTTTCGGCCGTGCTTCTTACTCTCTTACCATTCAATGGCGTGACGGCGGCAGGGACTTACATGCCGGCACCGTCTGTCGCAAGAACACCGTTTCATGCTTCTGCCACCAGGGGCGGGGGCGGATTGTTCGGCCATCGTCGCCCCCTGCTCAAGGGCCGTGTGGCGGTGGGTGAGGAGATGACGGTGGTCGGGCGTCGTGTCGATGTCTTGCTCGACAGGACCCTCGACCGGGATCCTAAGACTGCCCTTCTCAACCAGGCGGTCCAGCATTATCAAACGAAGCGCTGCAGGGTTGCTGCTCAAGCGAAGGATGTCGCGGATTTCTTGTTCAACTACAGGGGGCTGAGCCAATCGATCGAAGCCGGCGATATCATCACCGGCGAGAGGCTGAAGCTCAAGAGCAGGGCAGCCGCTGAATATGCGCGACAAAAGCACATCGACGAGCTGCACACGCGGATAGTTTCAAATGTGATGCAAATCGCCATGGGCCTCGGCATGAGCGATCGAGCTCGGGGGGACAGGACGATCAACTATGGGATCCACCGCCTGCAACCGCTGGTTGGCAAAGACGCGGCGGTGGGAACCGCGGAAATGCTCGCTAACTGGGCCCAGGGGATAAGAGTCCCCGAGCAGATCTTCAATCAACCGGAGTGGGACGTGGAGCATCGCAACGAGATGTCCTCCTTCCTGGTCAAGTCCGCCATGCGGCATGATCCGGTTGTGTGCGAGATCTTTAAGCACCTGCACAAGTACAATCATCGGACCAGGTTGGCCCGTGCATCCAGCCGGGTCCTCGACACGGTCTTCGGCGTGCTGTCGCGCAACCCGGCTACCGGCCACGCAGGTATACCCTTGCTCGTTGCCTCAGTGCTGGCCTCCGGCGGTCCCGAACAGGCCAAGATCATGAAGGAGCTTTACCTGGACAGGCGACTCGCCAGCCGCTTGCAGGTGATAAATGATGAGGCCCACATGGCGCTGGACAATTACCAGCTGGCCGTGCTCACCCGCAATCCTCCTCTGCTCGCCTGCTCCGAGTCGGTGATCCAGGATCTGGCGGGGGCGAAAGTTGTTCCGAAGCTATTCGGCAGAAGCGTATTAGCTCAAAGCTCGAGGGCGGGCAACCCGGCACAAAGCTCGAGGGTCGCGCAAAGCTCGAGGTCCGGCAGTCTGGCGCAAAGCTCGAGAGGGACGGGCCTGACGCAGGGCTCAAGCGCCGTGGATCCGCCGCAAGGCTCGAGCGCCGTGGACCCACCGCAGGGCGTGAGTGCTGCCGGCTTGCCGCAGAGCTCAGGCGGCGTCAGCTCGGATGCGGAGCGCGGGCTGGCCGCTCCCCCGCCGCTGCCTATAAGGGAACTGCACCCTTTCCCGGCACAGCAGAGCGTCAAGATACAAATAGGCTCGCCTGGCGCCGGCGAGTATTGAGCCCGGAAACATTAATCTGGGGATAACCATATGTGGTGGCCTTCAAGACGAACATTCAGAGGAGCGGGCGGCGAGCAGCTCGGCTGCTTGACTCAAGATTTCTTAGCAAATCATGCTGCTATTGAAGGACGCCACGCAAGTCGTTGTGCGGCTTTCGGGAAACACCAGACCTTCTTACACATCGTAACGCAGTAGCGGGAGCGCCCTTCCAGGAAAGTGCGTCCTACGCAATTGGCTTCGACATTCTTATGGGTAATCGCTCTCGCGCAGGAGGTGGACATATGCGTTGGCTTTTAGCGGGGGGATTGATATTTGGCTTGTCTTGCCAGATGAGCATCCCGGTCTCTGCTTCAAGCCCTTTTACCGGGGGAATTGGGGAAGGATTTACCAGTGGAGTCGGCTGGGGGCTGTGCAACATTGTCGGGCGCGGCCTTGCGAAGGCAGGACGTGCGGTCAAGGGACGGCTGAGCAAGAACAAGGGCGGCCAAACTCAGGACAGCCAGAACATGGGTCCTGAGGACTACTATAACCGCGGACTGGAAGATGGATACTACAGGGCGAGACAAGACGGATATGGCTGGGGTGCGGAGGACTACTACCGCAGAGGTCCGGACGACTACTATGGCAGAGGCGCCTATGTCTACTACGGCAGGGGTGCGGACGACAGGTATGCGGCAGGGGGAAGAGGTGGCTATAGCGGTCGCGGAGAACGCGGCTATCGCGCGAAGATAAAGACAAGCGTTTACGCGCGAAAGCTGGCATCGGATCATTCGGGCAGCCGGCAAGGGTCAGCTGCTCGCAAGCGGACGCAGAAAGCCCGGCAAGCCCGTAAAGGCGTTAACGCCACAGCCTCGGCGCGCCAGTCGAAGGCCAAGCTGGCCGGTCTGGACAACGGCTCCAATTAGGAAGGGAGCACGGCGGGCGGTTCATGAGCGCAGGGTTGTTCTCGAAGGCAACTCTCCTGATCGGCGTGGCCACCAACGGTGGTGCAAACTTTCTTAGCACAGAGCGTCGAGGCGGACCCTGGAATGCGCACCGGGCCGCTCTTCCCGAATAACCGCCCCCCTTTTACAACTATTTACCGATTTTGGGGAGCCTTCCGGTTGACGTGCCGTCTGAGACGGCGGGGATGGCACCGGGAACCAAAAGGAATTATCGGAGGATGGATTATGCGATTGGATTTAGCGAAATCATTAGCGCTTATCGCACTTGCATCATGCTTCAATGCCCCAGCCGCACTGGCTGCCCCGCCTCCCGTCAAAGTGGCTCACCCCATGAGCGGCGGAGCTGCGCCAATAGGAGCGCATGCCTTCTTCGGCGGTGGAGCACCGCACGGCATGGTCGGTGGAGCGCCTCATGGCTTTATCGGCGGAGCACCGCGTGGCTTTGTCGGTGGGGCGCCGCGTGGCTTTGCCCACCGAGGCCCTATTGACGGCTTCGTTGAGGCCGGACGGCGTGGCGGCATGGAACGAGGAGGATTCGAGCGATTCGGCAACCGAGGAATGCGCGACTTCGACCGGGGCAGAGGCTTCGAGAGAGGTGAGTTCCGCCGCTTTGCCGATCGGGATCGAGGAATGCGTGACTTCGATCGCGGCCGGCGCTTCGAGAGAGGAGGAGACCGAGAGCTTGCCCGCGGCTTCGACCGTGACTTCGGTGGCAGAGGCCACGCCTGGGGACGCAGGGCGGGATACGATCTCAGGGCGGACCGTCGTGATCTACGGGCCGACCGCAGAGATGTTTTCAGGGATCGGCGCGACATTCTGTCTGATCGGCGTGACCTGCGCCGTGACTATGCCAGCCTGAGGACGCTTCAACCGGGATCCCCGGCCTACAACGCCCAGTTGATGGACATAAGGGCAGACAGGAGAGACCTGATTGGCGACCGGATAGATCTGCGCAACGACACCCGCGACATCCGCAGCGATCAACACGACATCAACGCGGATAGGAGCGGCTTCCTTTCCGGACTGAAGAACTCCTGGCGCTGAAAAACTAAGCGACGGCTGACGTCGACGTTACGATACCACCGGTAGCGTGGGCGAGGTAGACAAGATCGTCTTGGACCGAGCACACTTCAACCCGAGGTACGATCGCAACGTCGGCGTTGCTGTGAGTACGAAAAATGCGCCTGCTCGGGTGGAGAGAGTATTGCATGTCCAGGTGATATACTTTGCGGGCATGGGGTTCCCGCGCTGAAAAATCAGCCAGGCGGGTTTGCGCTGTTCCATTCACCCGGGGAGGCATTATGAAATTGCCAAAGCACGCAACCAGTTGTTTGTTGTCGGTCTCGTTCGCATTCTCCATTGCCTGGTGCCCGGGAGGTTGGGCTCAGAGCGGCGGCTCGACGGTGTCCATGGTAACCCTCAAGACAACTTCAGCGCCGAACGGCCAGCAAATGGTCATTGCGCCTAGCGGAGAGGCACTGCCGCTGCCCGGCGCAGGCGTGAACGGGAGCGTTGTCGACATATACATGGGCTCGCAAGGCGGTTACTGGTATGTGGACAGGTACGGTCAGAACTTCGACCTCACACCTTACGTTCAGCAATACCGCGCCGGCCACGAAGGCGGGCAGAATCACAACAGCACCGCCTCGACCGGCTCGTCCAGCAGCTCGACCGGTAGCTCCTCCAGCTCCGGCTCGAGCTCGCATTATGCCGGAACTGCCGCGGCAGCGGGCGCGGGAGCCATGCTTGGGACGGTGCTTGGCGACGCGATCAACGGCAACAACAACAGCAACCAAACCGGCAGCGGATACAACGGCTATGGTGTCCCATACGGTTATCCAGTTCGTGCCGCCAATGGGCGGGCATACTACACCAACGCCGAGGGCAACAACGTCTACGTCAACACCGGACAGTCTGTGAGTGTGACCAATCCTCAAGCCACCAGCCTCCAGAAACAGGAGGAATGGTACAACCAGCAGCGCCGGCAAAATCCTCAGGTCTATCAGAGCTGGCAGCAGAACACGCCCAAGGAGAATCCGTTCGTCGCCACGAATTCTGCTGCCGGCAATGGGGAAGCCTCTCAGGGCCGCAGGGGCCGTCGCTTTGGCGGGCAGAACGATGACGGCGGCGGCGGTGGTCCGTTCGGCGGCGGTGGAAGATTCGGACGCCGGGGCAGCGCGGGCGCCGAGCCTGCTGCGGCCAGTCCGGGCCCAGGCGGAGGCGGCGGACCGTTCGCAGGCGGGGGACCTGGAGGCGACAGCAATGGTGGCGGCCGGCCGTTCGCCGGCAGGCGGGGCTTCGGCGGCAATGGACCCGACCCACAAGGCGGCCCGCCGTCCGGGGGAGGCCGCCGGACCAGGCTGCACCCATAAGTAACGATCGGCAGCACTGCCATAGAGGTTATTTCTTTTCTCGGCGTGTCCGGCCGTCTTTGATTATCTTGGCTTGTACCCTCATTTCGACGTCCTCGGTAGTGCATTCGGGACAATGCAGCTTTCTCCTTATCACGTTCACGGTTTCAATGGACTGTTCGGCAGTGTGCCCGAACGTGAACTCATATTCGTTGCCCATAGTGTCCGAAGCCTTGCCATTTCCCGTGGTCAGGGACGTTGTGGTGAAGCGCCCTTTTATGGATCGGCCGTCCGAACAGCTCGCCTTGACGTAACCGCTCTGACCGGCAATTGGTCCGCCGAGAGGAAAGTGGGTGACCTGAGCAACCCCATGGCAATCGCAGCCGTTGGGGAAGACAAAATCTACAGCGGCCCTGCCAATAAACGGGTTGTCTTCAACCAGCCCATACAATAAGTCGCAGTTATGAGTGTTTTGCGCAACGAAGTAATAGCGCAGTTTCCGCGGAGACACTTTGCGCAGCAATCTCCTGAACCAGGCCGGTTTCTTGCCCGGCAATTGTTCTGCCGCCGCCTGGCCACTTGCTTGCTCTGATTGCCCTTGAGGCTCTCCAGGGGACCCGCCATCAGCCGGGGCTGGAAACGCCACCATACAGAAAACGAGCAGAGCACGCAGTAAGTTGACCGCGAGAAGCACGCCGCCAGACCTCCTGACCCAGCAGGCGTTCGCCATGCGGGGGTGATAGCTGCTTTCTTTGAGGGGTCCTTCCATTGCGATGATCTCAGCACTGCTGCTTCGATTACCTGTCCGAGTATCCTCTGACGTCAGCGACGCACTCCTGCGAGTCCCACTTCACGGAATTGACCTTCGTTGAAACCGGATACATCTCGATCAGGTCGTCAGGATAGGGTTGCAGCAACCCGATGAGCGCAGCAACGTCTTGAACGTTCTGATCGAGCCAGGTCGTCTCCGCCTCCGGCAGCAGGATTACTGGCATGCGGTCATGTACCTGGGCGACGGCGGAATTCGCTCCGGTCGTAATGACCGTGTAGGTGCGGAGCACCTCGCCATCCGGGCTTGCCCACTGGTCCCACAGTCCGGCGAAGCCGAACAACCCTCGATCCTTCCGGTGAATCCACATCGGGACCTTTCCTTTGCCATCTGCCTGCTGCTTCCATTCGTAGAAGCCGTCAGCCGGAATCAGGCACCGCCTCCGCGTGAGACAGCCCTTGAAGAAGGGCTTCTCGGCAATCGTCTCCGCCCGAGCATTGATCATGGGTTTCATCTTTTTCAGATCTTTGACCCACGACGGTATCAGCCCCCATTTGAAGAACTCCAGGTTCCGGCTGCCGCCGGCGGATAGGATTACAGGCATCTCCTGCGAAGGAGCGGCGTTAAATCTTGGGACGATCCGCGTGTCCGAAAAATGCTCGACGTTGAAGCGCTCCTGAAGAGCTCGTGCTTCGGCTCTGGTAAGTGTGTAGCGTCCGCACATGCCTCAATTCCACGCCCCCGTCGGTCAGGGGTTAATTTTATCGTTTACTTGCTTCCGCTGCCCGGACTGCATCGCCTGTCTTCAGGTCGTCCACGCTCCAGATCCGGCCCGTCGATCTGGTCAGGCCTATAGGCCGCTCGATTGAGCGTTCTGTCACCGGGTAGGGTTGCCGGCCTTGGAAGCAACACACTTGCCGCATCCGGTCATGATGACAGACATTAACCTGCGTAAGGGTACGCTGGTTGCGAGCTTTACTGTGTAATTGAACACTGCAGCAGAGCATATACGCTGGTTGAATGTAACAGCGACATGCGAGGTTGGGAGATTAGATATGACCACGCGAGAAATTATTGAACAAAGACATGCCAAGCACAATTCGCCAGATGTGGAAGATAGCTGGTCTCAGGCAGCAAGAGACGCCTACAGCCGATTGGATCATCGCCGACAAGGCAAGCTTTCCGAGAGTAGTGACTGCTTTGTGAGTTTCGGGTTCCACATAGACAAGCAGGGGCACTGGTCATTAGAGCACATCGGGCAGGTGGCAGGAAGCCTTGTGATCAGGGATTCTGGCGGCTACAACTATCGGTACGTCTATGAGAGCTACAACCGAAAAGGTGAGCGATGCGCGCAATTCCTGACGACTGAGCCATTCCTGGAATTCGCCGCCAGTCCTGATGGGAGGGGGTGCGCAGTAAGGCAAGGAAATGATGCATCTGTCAACATGAATGTTCCGCACATGACCGTCAAGCGAGCGATTGATACACGGCTTGGGCTGCGTTTGTACAGACTGGGAGAGAACACGAGTCGCGATCACATCGATCCAGTCAGCCTCGAAAAGCTGAGCCGCCAGCATGAGGCGCGGTTGTTCGTAGATATAAAGCCTCAGAGGCTCTCTTCATCCATTCGAAAGTACCTGATCGAGGAGAGCGAGTGGTCGCCAAAGTAGCCACGAATGGATTGAGGGCGGTTAAATCAAATAAGGCTGAACACGGTCTCTGATCCTGCTGTCATCCTTTCTTGGACCAAATACGGTGTCCACTCTTGGAAGTTAATCGCCGGCGAGCGGGCATGCACCATGTGTAGTATCACACTGCAGCAGATCTTGCTTCGAGCAGGCGGCTGCCAGGCTACATGCCAGGCACGCAGGACGCGCCGCCAACGTGGTTCACCCTTGCAGCCCCCGCCTGCCGTTGACCGCCTGGATAGCAGCCGCCGGGGCGGCCTCTAAGGGCCTCGCCGGCAAACATCATCGGCCCTGTTCTCGCTCAGCATCAACCTCGGACCGTTGGAGACTCGTGACAGCCTCATTGGAGCAAGCGGTCTGATGAGAAAATTGGTTTGCCGTGAGTAAAAAGGGAGTACAGGGGCGAAATTTACCAGTGAATTCTGCGCCAGGTCTTGAAACGCTGTAACGGTGCCGAATTTAAACCCTCGGGACGACAGGATTTGAACCTGCGACCTACTGCTTCCAAATTAGTAGAAGCCGGTTTGACGGGATTTGACCGTGAAACGTCAGAGACGTGAAAGCCTTACCAGCGCCTAAAACAATTTTGATGACTGTTTCCATAGGCAACCAATTGTTTCTTTCTGGTGAGTACAAAATGAGTACAAAACCGTTAGAATAGATCGCAGCAACCCCCGCGGCGATAAGCGAGCATGGCCAGACTAATCAATTCAGTCATCAATGAATTGGAGCAGCCCGCCTCGGGCGCCGTGCTTGTATTTGATGATGATTTGCGTGGCTTCGGATTGAGACTGACGCGCGGCGCGAAAACATACATCGTCCAGGGCCGCGTTAACGGCAAAGTGAAACGCATTACAATCGGCCGCCACGGTGTTTTCTCCCCTCAGCAAGCGCAAAAAGAGGCGAAGCGATTACTCGGGCTGATGGCACAAGGAATTGATCCCGATGCGCAGAAGGCTGAAGTCATCGCGCGCGGTGTCACGCTGATCGAATTGTACGAGCGCTACAAAGTCTCGCATCAGTTAAAGCCGAAAACCATATCGGTATATGACGGCGTCATGCGCAGGTGTTTCGCCGATTGGCAGCGTAAGCCCGTGACCGACATAACGAAGGACATGGTTGAAAAACGGCATAGAGAACTATCGAACGCTTTTGGTCCGCGCGGCAAGGGCGAGGCTCAAGCGCATCAGGCAATGCGACTTCTTCGAGCTTTATTTAACTATGCAGAAGCAATTCTTGAGGACGCATCTGGCAAGCCTATCGTTTCGCACAATCCAGTGAAGCGGCTGACGCAAATCAAAGCTTGGAATAAAATTCCGCGGCGGCAAACAGTTATCTACTCCCGTGACCTCGGTAAGTGGTTCAACGCGGTTAACCAATTACAAAGTGATACGGCTCGTGATTTCTTGATCCTGCTGTTGTTTACCGGCTTGCGCCGAGGCGAAGCAGCAACGCTGACTTGGAAGCAAGTTGATTTTGATTTGAAGACGTTGACGATTACTTCTGAGATTGCGAAAAACAGCCGCGAGCATAGACTGCCTTTGACGGACTTTCTGGTCGATTTGCTTCTGACTCGCCGACACAAGTACGCGAAGAAATCAGCTTATGTCTTCCCCGGCCTTAACGACGAAGGCTACTTTACCGAGCCAAAATCTGCCATCAACATTGTGATTGGAAAATGCGGAATCAAATTTTCATGCCACGATTTGCGGCGAACGTTCATAACGATTGCGGAATCTCTGGACATTCCGCATTACGCACTGAAAAGGCTCGTCAATCATAAGGATGGTGGCGACGTTACGGCGGGATACATCGTTACCGAAGTTGAACGCTTGCGCGCGCCGATGCAACGCGTCACGGATTGTATTAGCGAACAGATAAAGGCAGCCGAGCACTCTGACGAAGCGGATCTGGTGCGCGCATGACGGAGCAGACGAAGATCATCATCATCGCTGGTCCGAATGGCGCCGGTAAAACAACATTTGCGCGTGAATTCTTGCCGAACGAAGCTGGCTGCCCGATATTTGTGAATGCCGATCTGATTGCTGCCGGGTTGTCGCCGTTCCACCCGAACTCGCGGCTATCAAAGCCGGACGGGTCATGTTAGAAGAAATTGCTGAGCATGCAAGGCGCGGCGATAATTTTGCCTTCGAAACAACGCTTGCCGGCCGCGCTTACGTGCGTATGATCCGACAATGGCGGCAAGACGGCTACAGGGTAAAGCTTATCTTCCTGACCCTGGCGAGCGCCGAGGAAGCCATCGCTCGGGTAGCTGAAAGGGTTGCCCAGGGAGGACATTCTATCCCCGATGAGGTGGTCCGCAGGCGCTTTGCCGCCGGGCTCAGAAATTTCGAGACCGTCTATTGTCAGGAGGTCGACGCCTGGCAGCGTTATAATAACAGTGGTGATGAACCTGTCTTGACTGATGAAGGCGGAAACCGATGAGTCCAGAAGCGCATGTCGACGAGGATTTGAAGGGCGCATTAGCGGCGCTCCGAAGAGCGGCCAAACGCGCTAGAGAAATCGCACAGCAGACCGGGACAGCCATCATTGTTATGCGCGATGGGAAGTTAGTGCGTGAGATCCCGCAGAAAAAAGATCGCGGCGATTCCACGGCTCGAACCGCCTAGCATCGCCGTCAATTGTTTCTCATGCTGGGCGGTCCACCAGCAAAGGGCTCACATCTCATTGTCTGAAAATTCCAATGGTGCATCCGGTCGATTGGGTAATGGAGCCCGCGATAATCGGGGCACAGCATTACGAGCCAACCGAAGCGGTTGAAGAGCGTGACTCTGCCAGATACTTGCCAGACGACACCGTTTCGATGAAGCCGTGCATCAGCGAAGTGTCCGAGTGGATACTCTTCTTGTCCTAGTATGCCGTATCTACCGACATTGCCTATCGGTTGGACGATGCCAAACTGAGGCATGGTACCGTGCCTTATGAATTGGCGTGCGTCGTCAAAATATTGTAAAAGTGCAAAGCCGGGAATGTGCTCCGTCACGCGTGCCATGTAATTGAAAGCTACTTTTGCGAATGTGCGAAACTCGCGGATGCCGAATTCAACCTCAGCAAATACTGGAATGGTGCCAGGAATGTAAGTGCCAGCTGGCTGCAGCGGGTGTCCTAATTTCGTAAATACATTCTGCGCGAGATCCCACAATTCTCGCTCCTCTTCTTCTGTTTCCGCCCAAAATTTCACACGTCCACTTACGTGCGACAAATCGAATCCGGTAAGGTCGTTTAAAAGGTCTTCGCGAAAGAGGCGTACAGGCTGGCGGTCTCCCTTGATCTCAATGACTAGATGAGGTTTCAAGGCATAGGTTAATTCGCCATTGCGATTGATGATGTTTACTGGAGCGCCGTCCAGGTCTGCATGGTCAGAAGCGGTTTGCATATCGACGTTCCGACCTGTGAATTCCCGCAGCTTGCTAATTGGCTTGATCTTTTCGCGAAGCCGATCCAGTCCGTGTATTGTGTCCTTGGCCAAAGCTCGATCCAAGTGCTTGTCAAAATAACTGTTGCAATCCGCGCAAACCCGCTCAATCAAGGTCAGATTATCCTGGATGCCGGCCGTCATCGAATGCTGAATGACGTGTTCGGTATTGAACTCCGTTGCCGGCTTTTTCTCCAGGCAGTATATGCATTGAGCTTCTTTAATGGACATGGTTGGTTATTTGCAGACACTGTGCACGAACACGATCATACCGCTATTGTCGGTGTCTGCTGGTATCGCTTTCGTCCAGAGCCCTAACATCGGACCGAACGGCTTGACCGCTCTGCTACGCTTCAATAGGCGACGGCGGCAGATTCTTTGATTGTCTGCTGTTCATCGAATCGCCGTCGCCCAAAATGAAAAGAGCAGAGCGAGTCAATGCCCTACCTTGCGTGTATTTTTCTTCAAGACGATCAGTGCCGTACAAGCTGCTTACTTCTCAACTACTTTAGTCATTCGCTCCGCTATGCTTTTCTCATCATTCTCTAGGCGCTTGCGCATCTTGGATTTGACGAGATTCGTCGCTGAGATGAAAGCGTTGCAGCAACCACACCATTGAAAGTGGCACACGCGCGCGCGAAGATGGTTGCGGGTTAGCGGTCAGCTTTGACCCTGCCTTAATTGCAACCACCGATCCGGAAGGAAGTCGTCAATTTGAGAGGTCTTGGAGGAGGGGAACCTGGTCAGCACGTCCTTCAGGTACTCGAACGGGTTGATACGGAGCCG